>JGI994J12354_10002852_pt1 | contig 16512 bp, 13 predicted proteins | sample IntmicLarv3ML3BL_FD_12354 | JGI IMG/M metagenome (IMG submission 12354) | reverse complement strand
CGGCAGAAAATGGGTATATGACTATCGAGATGGCAAAACGTGTCTGCGACACGCTCCTGCGGCACGGCTGTCAGAGCGTACACATCGGCGGCGGCGAGCCATTTTTACGTGCAGACGATTTGGCCGCGCTGGTGCGCGTGATTCGTCAAAGCGGGCTGGAGCTGGAGTATATCGAGACAAACGCAGGCTGGCTGTCGCGCGACGATGCACGAAACCACGAGACCCTGCGCAAGGTGCTGGACGCGGGCGCGGATTGCATCATGGTGTCCGTTGACCCGTTCCACATCGAGTTTGTGCCGCTGTACAAGCCTCTGGCGCTGCTGCGGCTTTTGCAGGAATCGGACACGTCCTACTTTGTATGGAAGGAACAGTATCTGCGCACGCTGGCAACGCTCGACCGTGAGCGGACATACACACCCACAGAGCTGGAAGATGCCCTTGGCTACAACATCGCAGACACATGCGCGCGCGAATACGGCCTCGGCTTCAATGGCCGCGCCCTGAACCTTCTGCGCAGGCTTCATACACGCAAGCCCGCAGAAGCGTTTCTGACAGACGCGCCCTGCTCCGCTTTGCGCGACACGGGGCATTTCCACATCGACTTCCTTGGGCAATACGTGCCGCCGCGCTGTACGGGGATTGGCATTGCGATGGAAGATTTGGGCGCATGGGACAGCGGCTTTGACGCAGAACGCTATCCCGTGGTGAGCCGCTTGCGCGAGGGCGGTCTGCGGACACTGCATCAGCTTGCGCAGGAACACGGCTTCGAGGCGGACGCGGGCGGCTATGTCTCCCCCTGTGAACTCTGCTTTGACATGCGGAAGATGCTTGTTCAACGCACCGAATGCCGCGATTTAACACCGAACGCGTTCTATACACAAGATTATTAGGCATCTGCAAATATAAGCACCGAAAAGGAGCGGACAGTATGGGCAAAAAAGAACCGGCCGTTAAATCGGCAGCAGTCATTGACATTGGTTCAAGCGAGATTCGTTTGAAAATTGCGCAGAACGGCAAGACCGGCGTGCGGACGCTGGAGGCAGCGGCGTATCCGCTGGCCATAGGGCGGGAGACATTCACGTCGGGACGCCTCAGCTTCTCTAAGGCGGACAAGGCGTGCGACATTATCCGTCAGTACAGCAAGCTGGCGGCGGAATACGGCGCGGACGCGGTGCGTGTGATTGCCACCTCCGCCGTGCGCGAGGCAACGAACCGCGAATACATTCTGGATCAGATTCGTCTGCGCACAGGGCAAACGGTGAACATCATCGACAGCCAGGAGGAAAAGGCATACCTATACAAAATGATGCTGAACGCCGTGGCGGCGGAGAGCACGCAGTCCGCCATGATGGTACACATCGGCTCAGGCACAATGGGCGTTTCCGTGGTGGCAGACGGACATGTGCTGTACAACCAGAACGTGCGCCTCGGCTCTTTGCGCATATCGGAGCTGTTTGAGGATATACAGGAATACTCGCGCGAGTTCCGACTCGTGGTGGAAGAATATTTGAGGAGCTTCACGGACGCGATGGAGCCGTTCCTCCCGAAAACAATCAAGACCTTCATCGCCACAGGCAATGAAATCTCGCTGATTGGCGACTTGTGCGGCGCGGAATGCATCAACGGCATTCTATATGTCAAGCAGGAGGCATTCGATGAGCTGTACGGCGAGATTAAGTATAAGTCCGTCAACCGCATCATGTCAGATTACAATCTGTCGCAGGAAAAAGCAGAGCTGCTGCTGCCCGCGATGTGCATATACGACGGGCTGTTCGAGCACACGCAGGCGGACACGATTATTGCGCCCGTCGTGACGCTGATTGACGCGCTGCTGTTCGAGCTGCTTGCCCCCACTGCGTTCAGCGCCGCCAGTGCCGTGCTTGACGAGAGCACGCGCCTCTCCTGCCATGCGCTGGCGCAGAAATTTGACTGCATCGTCCCGCATTACGAAATCGTGACGACAATCGCGCTCAAGATATTCGACAAAATGAAGAAGCTGCACGGCCTTGGCACGCGGGAACGGCTTTTGTTGGAATGTGCGGCCATTTTGCATGACTGCGGGAAGTTCATCGCTTCGCATTCGCACTATGCGCATTCCTACAACATCATCCGCGGGCTGGACATCGTGGGGCTGAACCTGCGCGAAACGGAAATCGTCGCAAACATCACATTCTATCACAGCCGCGTCGTGCCAACGCCCTCACAAGAGGACTATCGCCTGCTGGGGCGCGAGGATCGCGTGACTATCTCGAAGCTGGCGGCCATTCTGCGGCTGGCAGACGCGCTGGACCGCGCGCACGCGCAGAAAGCGCAGACATTTGACGTAAAGCTGTCCGACGGCGCGCTCGCCATCACCGTGTCTTCCAACCGGAATATGGAGCTGGAGGAATGGGCGTTCCGCGACAAGGGCGCGTTCTTCGAAGACGTATTCGGCGTGGAAGCCGTTATCAAAACAAAACGCATTGACTAAAATCGAAACCATACGAGGTGAAAACATTGGGAGCCAAACCAACGAAACCAAAGACAACCGCAAAGAAAAAAACGACCGCAAAGGCCGCACCTTCCCCCGCCCCCGCACTGACGCAGGCGAAGGTTTTTGACGACCCGTCATGCTTTCTGTCCCGCGAACTTAGCTGGATTGAATTCAACGAGCGCGTGCTGGAGGAGGCGCAGGATAAGACGAATCTCATCCTTGAACGGATGAAATTCCTCGCCATCACCTCATCGAATCTCGACGAGTTCTTCATGGTGCGTGTGTCAAACCTGCTGGACATGGTCGAGGCAGACATCACCACGCGCGACCCCGCCGGGCTCACGCCTGCCGAACAGCTTGAAGCCATCTCCACGCGCGTGCACCGCATGGTGTACAAGCAATGCAACTGCTTGAACCGCTCCATCATGCCCGCGCTTGAGAAGGTAGGCATCTTCTTCCGCGCGTACAGCGAGCTGTCGAACGAGCAGAAGGCGTTCGTCCGCGAGTACTTCGAGAACACACTTTTTCCCGTGCTGACACCGATGGCGATTGACCAAAGCCGCCCCTTCCCGCTCGTGATGAACCGCTCGCTGAACATCATTGCCGAGCTGGACGCTTCGGACGGCGGGCTGTTTGCCGTCGTACAAGCACCCAGCGTTGTGCCGCGCATACTGCGCCTGCCCCCGACGGCAGACGGCGGACACGAGTTCATCTTCGTGGAAGACATCATCAAGGCGTTTATATCGAAGCTCTTCACCGGTCACATCGTCTCCGGCGCATACTGCTTCCGTATCACGCGCAATTCCGACTTAGAGATTGACGAGCTGGAGACAGACGACCTGCTTATCGAGATTGAGCAGTCTATCAAGCGCCGCCGTTGGGGCGACCCTGTGCGCCTCGAGGTGGAAAAAAACATGACACAGCCTTTCCGCGAATTCCTCGAAACAGCGCTGGAGCTAAACGAGCGCGATATTTACGACATTCAAGGCCCGCTGGATTTGACAACGTTCATGGGCTTTTCAGGGCTGAAAGGTTTTGACCATCTGCGCAACGCGCCGCTTGCGCCGCAGGCTGTGCCTGAGTTTATCGGGCGCGACATGTTCGAGGTGATTCGCGAGCAGGACGTGTTGGTCGCGCACCCGTATCAGAGCTTCGACTGCGTGGTCAAATTCGTGCAAACGGCGGCGGCAGACCCACAGGTGCTGGCAATCAAACAAACGCTGTACCGCGTCTCCGGCAACTCGCCCATCGTCCACGCACTTATGCAAGCGGCAGAAAACGGCAAGCAGGTCACCGTTCTCGTTGAGCTGAAAGCGCGGTTCGACGAAGAGAACAACATCATCTGGGCAAAGCGGCTGGAGAAATCGGGCTGTCACGTTATATACGGCCTCGTCGGGCTGAAAACGCACTGCAAATGCTGCCTCGTCGTGCGCAAGGAGGACGACGGCATCCGCCGCTATGTCCACCTCGGCACAGGCAACTACAACGATTCCACTGCAAAGATGTATACTGACCACGGCCTGTTCACCGCCAAGGAATCCTTCGGGCAGGACATCTCGACGCTATTCAACGTCCTGACAGGCTATTCTATCAACCTGAGCTGGAACCACATCGCTGTCGCGCCTGTGTCTCTGCGCGAAACGTTCCTGCGGTACATCGACAACGAGGCGAAGAACGCCGTCGCGGGCAAGCCTGCCTCCATCACGGCGAAAATGAACTCTCTCGTGGACACAGGTATCATTCAGGCGCTCTACAAGGCCTCTGCCGCGGGCGTGCAGATTCGCCTGCTGGTGCGCGGCATATGCTGCCTGCGGCCGGGCGTTGCGGGCGTGAGCGAGAACATCACCGTCGTCAGCATCGTGGACCGTTTTCTGGAACACAGCCGCATCTTCCGCTTCGAAAACGACGGCCATGAGACAATCTTCCTGTCCAGCGCGGACTGGATGCCGCGCAATCTGGATCGCCGTATCGAGGTCGCCTTCCCTGTCACAGAGCCGACCCTGCGACAGAAGCTGAACGAGCTGCTGGCCGTCTCCTTCAGCGACACGAGCAAGCTGCGCGTCCTCCAAACCGACGGCACATACGAGCGCGTTGACCGCCGCGGGCGCGAGAGCGTACATTCCCAGCTCCTCTTCCACCGCATGGCTGTCGAGGCCGCGGAGGAGGCGCTGGTTATCCCTGACGAAGAGCGGTTCCGGCCTGTGTATCGGGAGTCGGATGAGGAATAGGCACAAAAATAGGGCGGTCAGTGACCGCCCTCAAAAAACGTATAGCGAAATTACCTTTTGCGGTTTGAAAATGCGGGCTTTAGCGCATTTTCAAACCGCAAATTTCTATTTCGCTATACGTTTAAACCAATAACGCTGTACGATGTTTCCATCTTCTTCAACCACTTCGTTCTCCATCACGCCGCCATTCCGCATCGCCGTTTTGGCGGAAGCAACATTATCCTTGTCACATGTGACGAGCGCCCTGTCAATCCCCAGTTCACGGCATTTTTCGAGCGCAAGCGCCAGCATCTGCGCGCCATACCCCTTGCGGCGTTCTGACGGGCGGATGCCATACCCGATATGCCCGCCGATGTTTAACAGCCCTTCATTCAGGTAATGCCTGATGGCTATTGTGCCGACAATTTTATCATTTTCCATCGCGAAGTAAATGGAATACGTCACCCATTCGGGGCTTGCTTGTGTTCGATTGCCGGAAATACCAATTCCATATCTTTCACCTCTTTTTTCTTCACCTTATATACGTATTCGTAAAATGGGGCATGGCTCTGTCATCCTGAGCGCAAGCGAAGGAACGCGCAAAGTACGCGCTTGCTTGGATCTTAAAGAAAGATTCTTCGCTCGCGCTCAGAATGACACCCCTGTCGCCCTGCCCCTACGAGTTCGCCCCATAAAAAACATTGTTTCCCTACCCTCACGCACTAAGCTTCCTTTTGATAATCCGCCCCGCTATCACAAGGCACAGGACGGCGACCGCCGCCGTAAACAGCAGCATATGCATCAGCGAGAAGTCCATGCCCAGCAATCCGATATTCTTTGCCGAAAATCCCTCCAACATCACCGATTGAAAGGTATCAGCAATTCCCAACGATTGAAAGGCATCCTCCAGCACAATCTGCTTCAGCCAAATCGTGATATGCGTAAACGGAAGCACCGAGCCCACCTTCTCCACGCCCGCGCCGAGCTGCTCATAAGGCATATAGATGCCACAGAGGAATCCGAAGAAAGTGCCTGCAACGCCGCTGAACACGCCAATTGCCGCGCTGGATTTCACACTCGCTGTAAACAGCAGCATCAGCGCGCATCCCACCATCGATGAAAAAAGCAAGATGCCCATCACCGCAAACATCGTTGCAACGCCCACCCAATAGCCGAACGCCAGCCCAATAATCACGATGCTGACCAGCCACGTAAACACGTTCAAAACGAACGAAATGATGAATCCGCCAAGAAAATATGAAATCAACAGCGCAGACGGCTTCATCGGAGTCAGCAAAAAGCTATCCGTCCTGCGGTTCTCAAAATCGTGCGCAATGGTGGAGAACGCCCCAATCGACAGGGACAACGAGTTGAGCACAAGCACCCCGACAATCATTTGGACATACACAACCGCATAGAGATTGGCGCTTGAAACATAGCTACCCAGCGCCTCTTCCAGTCCACCGGCATAGGCCTTTCCTATGAACAGGAAATACAAAGCAATCAATATCAGCGTGCTGAGAAACGAGAAAAACACCGTGGCCTTATCGCGCAAGAACAGCACAACACTGCGGCGCGTGAACGCAAGCATGGTTCGCATCATTTGCCACCTCCCATTTCTTCTCCGACCGCGCTGAGGAATACATCATCCATCGAGCCCTTAATCGCCTCATAGTACCGCACATTGTCTTTCACCATATGCAAAAGCTGGATGCTCTCGGCGGTACTTTGCACCTTTATGGCGTATGTATCAGCCTTCTTTTCAAACGCAAACCGGAGTTCCGCCAAGCTGCTCTCCATCTTCGCGTCATCATTCGCCGTTATCAGCAGCCTATCATGCGAGTATTGCGCTTTCAGTTCCGCCGGGCTGCCCTCGCAAACATGCTCGCCCTTATGAATAATAATCACTTTATCCGCATCGGCCGTCTCTTCCATATAATGCGTTGTCAGGAAAATCGCCATGCCGCTGTCACGCTGAATCTCCCGCAGCGTGGTCCATACCTCGATGCGCGTCTTCGGGTCAAGCCCTGTGGTCGGTTCATCCAGGAACAGCAGGCGCGGCGCGTTAAACAGCGCGCGGGCAATCTCAGCCTTCCGCTTCTGTCCGCCGGACAATGTGCGAAACCGCTTTTCAGCATATCCGCCCAAATCCAACAGCTCGCAAATCTCGCCATACCGCCTTTTCACGGCCTTTGCGTCCTGCAAATACAGCTGACCATATAACAGCAAATTTTCTTTCACAGACAGCAAATCATCAAACACATTGTTTTGAAACACCACGCCTATGCTTTTCTTGAAAGCATCATAGCCGCCAAATGCGCCATAATCAATGTGCCCCTTGTCCGGCTTCAGCAATCCGAGAAGCATGTTAATCGTCGTTGACTTGCCCGCGCCATTCTGCCCCAAAAAAGCAAACAAACTGTTCGCCTCCACGCAAAAGCTGATGTTGTTAACGGCGGCAACATCGCCAAAACGTTTATGCAAAGCACTGATTTCTATTATATTTTCCATTCTGCACCCCTTTTTTATTTACGAAAACAGCTTGATGATGTCTGTCACTGCTATCCCCGCACCTTTTCTGCCAGCGCCGCAAACGCCTCTGCATCATGCGCGAGACTTGCCCACACAGGCAGAACGCCGTCGCCCGCCATGCGCGGGATGATGTGCATGTGGAAATGGTGCACCGTCTGCCCTGCCGCCTCGCCGTTGTTTTGCAGCAGGTTCACGCCTGCACAGCCCGTCGCCGTCTTGACCTTTTCCGCCAATTTCTGCGCCAACGGAATTAGCCGCGCCGCTGAAACCGCATCCAGCGCATACAAGTTGTCCGCATGGCGTTTCGGTATAATCAGCGTATGCCCCAACGACGCGGGCGCAATGTCCAGAAACGCAAGGAAGTCCTCATCCTCGTACACTTTATGCGATGGAATCTCGCCTTTCGCAATTTTGCAGAAAATGCAATTCTCGCTCATAACAATGCCTCCAATTCATCCAGTAATCCCTTAAACACATCCATTGCATCCCGCACGAAATCGGGCTTTGCCATGTCTACGCCCGCGCGTTTCGCCAGCTCCAGCGCATCCTCGGCACTGCCGCCTGTCAACAGTTCTTTGTACCGTGAGACCCCGCCGTCGTCCGCCAAAATCATCTTCGAGAACGCGACCGCCGCCGCATACCCTGTGGCATATTGGTACACATAAAATTGATAGTAGAAGTGCGGAATCCGCATCCATTCGTTCTCAATCAACTCGTCATGCACGACATCCGCGCCGTAGTATTTCGCATTCAAATCACGATACAGCGCGCAAAGCTCGCCCGCCGTGAGCGGCTTCCCACTCTCCATCATCTCATGTGTCAGCAGCTCAAATTCTGCAAACATCGTCTGGCGGAAGAACGTCGTGCGGAACTGCTCCACGAATTTATTCAGCAGATATGCGCGTTCCTTCTTACTTTCTGCCCTTTTGAGCATGTATTGCATCAACAGCGCCTCGTTCACCGTCGAGGCAATCTCCGCCAGGAAAATCGGATAATCGGAATAGACATACGGCTGCGCCTCGCGCGAATACCACGAATGCAACGAATGCCCCATCTCATGCGCCAGCGTGAACAAATTGTCCAGCGTGTCCTGATAGTTCAACAGCACATACGGCTTCGTGCCATACGCGCCCCACGAATACGCCCCCGAATGCTTGCCCTCGTTCTCGTATACGTCAATCCACCGCTCATCAAACCCCTTTTGCAGCAAGTCCGTATACGCCTGCCCCATCGGCGCGAGCGCCTCCAGCACCGTCTGCTTTGCCTCGTCATACGTGAACCGCATGCTGGAATCCTTCACAATCGGCGTGTACACATCGTACATGCAAAGTTCCGCCACGTCGAGGCACTTCTTCCGCAGGTGCATATAGCGGTGCAGCAGCGGCAGCGCCTCACGCGTCGCCGCAATCAGGTTGCGGTACACCGCTGTAGGGATGTTGTTCTCCGCCAAAGATGCCTCCAGACAGGATTCAAACTTCCGCGCGCGCATCTCGAACACGGATGCCTTCACCCGCCCCGCATACGCCGACGCAAACGTGTTCTTATACCCGCGATACGTCTCGTACATCCGCGTGTACGCGCGCTTCCGCACCTCTCTGTCTTCCTTTTCCATGAAGACAATGAACCGCTCAGCCGTCAAGGCTGTCAGCTTGCCGTTCTCATCCTCAATCTCGCCGAAGCGCATGTCCGCGTTGCGAAGCATCTGCGCAATCTGTTCAGGCGCTTCCAAACTCTCCGATGCCAGCGCCAACAACGCCTCCTGCTCAGACGGAAGCCTGTGCGCACGCAGACGCGTCAAATCGTCAACGTAATGCCGATAGACCGCAAGCCTCGGTTCCGCCGCCCAAAAACCTTCCAGCATCGCCGCATCCGTCTCCAGAATCTCCGGCGCGACGAACGACTCCGCCGTTCGCACCCGCGCCGCCAGCATATCCGCCTCTCCCGACATCGCCTGATACGCCTCGTCCCGCTCGTTTTGATGGAAGCGCATTTGTGCATAGACATACAGCCGCCCCGCCAGCGCCGACAAATCCATCACCGCCGTCAGTCCCTGCAAAAACGATACTGCCGACTCTGTCAGCCGCCCCTTGAAGCTCTCTGCCAAGGCGATTTTCGCGTCTATGCCTGCACAGGCCTCGCGCCACGCGTTGTCTGTCGCGAAAATATCTTCCAGACACCATTTGTATTGTTCATCGATTTCGTCCCGCTTCTTAACCGCTTCCATATCAACACTCCTCCACCGACACACTTTCATCGCGCAACGACTGGCCCTCGAACGCCGTATGGCACGTGTTGCACACAACACGAAAGCGATAGTCCTTGACATTCTTTTCCACAATGGTCAACAGCGGCTTGCCGTCATTCGGGCAGCACAGCCTATTCTTGACCACTTGCAGCGGCTGACTGCTCTTCCCCGCCGCGTCATGCTCGAACTGAATGAACACGCGCCCGTGCGCCCCGCATTGGCACGTATACGCAAATTCAAACAAATCATACGTGACATAGCAGAGATAGGCCACCGTCTTGCCGCATCCCTCACAGTAGACCCAGCTGGCATACTCTTTTAACAGCCTTGTGCCTTGCAGTTCCTTTTGCTTCGGCGTGCGTGCCACGCGCATTCACTCCTTCATGTGTATCCTCGCGCCGCTACAAGCCTAATACGGCAAATAATACTCAATTGAGCCAATCAAATTTATCACATAGCCCAGCATCACCAGCGGCAGCTGAAAGCCCAGCGCCTTGTCCTTCTCCTTCGGCGTGGCAATGAGCAGGCCAAGGAACACAACCGGCAGACAATCCACCGTATAGCGGTTGCCAAAATGGTGTCCGCCCATCGTCTTGTGTGCCGATAACAGCAGCAGCTGTACAAAAACCATCACAGGAATCAGGCACGCAATCACCGTGTCAACCGTCACTCGTGCATCCTCTCTTTTGCGAAAAATGCTATGAATCGCATATGCGGCATACGCCAGAACAATCGGCGACACCAGCCAGAACGCAACCCCGTCAAACCATGGAAATTCAAGGCGCTGCTCCGCATTGAACGCCGGCATCCGCAGGAAAATCCTGTGCAAATTCTGCGGCATATATACTGCGGCGAACTGCCCGTCTTGCGCCTCCACAAATTCGGGCAGGTAGTTGTGCCCGAACTCGAACACACTGCCGAACCGCAGCATATTCAGCATCATATAAAACCCGCCAAGCACTACCGCCGGAATAGACCACAGCAAAAACGCGCGGATAAATGCCGGCGAAAACAGCCGCCGCTCCTCCGGGCTTTCCGCCGCCCAGCGTTTATACAGCAGCAGTGCCACCAGCGGCAGATACACCGCATTCAGCGGCCGGCATCCCAGCGCACCGGCAAGAAACAACAGCGACCACGTGGAATGCGATGTCTTTTCCGACACTGCATAATAAATGGAAAGCATCATCAACGCGAACGCTATGCTCTGCGCCAAATACCACACAGACCCCCACACCGCAACATGCAGATAATTGCTTCCCGCACACAGAAACAGGCTCACGAACACTGCCCTCATCTCGTCTTTCAGAAACCGCTTTGCAATGCGGAACGCGTATACTACCGATAACATCCCGAATCCAAGTGCAATCCAATGATCCGGCGTCTTCGCGCCGAAAATCGCCACGAACGGCAACATCACAATAGACGGAAACGGCGGAAAACTGATATAATACCGCCCCTCGAATATGGCGATTTCAAGATGCCCGTAATTCTCAGGCAAATCCAAACGGCCCGACAGCCATGACACAGCTTGCAGAGAATATGAATTATAATGGTTCACTGCCGTTGGATAGAATCCCGAAAACATATAAATTGGCACAATTGCCGCCAAAAATGCAAAGCAAACAACAATATAATTTTGATATCGCGACCATGCTTTCATTCGTATTCATTCCCTCTTCTCTATGGATTTTAGCATCCAAAAGTTGTGTGCTGCCTACTCAACCGCCAGGCCCAGCGAATGCCCCACCGCGCGCATCTCCGCACAAACATCTTCAAACGCGATAACCTGATGACAGCCCAGCGCTGTCTCGATATACTGCACAAAATTATCGGGGCGCACACGCAGCTGCGTACGGCAGCTCTCTTCCCGCGCGCCGTCTTCGCTCACGCCGCCTTGCACTGTCAGCTTGCCTTCTGCCGCCGAGAAACGGCACAGCGTCACGCGACCGCCTATCGGGAACGACACCTGCGGGCTCACGCCTGCCCCGCTCTCATGGTGATTCCGCAGGCANAANCGGCATTCCGTTCCGCAAATGGACAGCGGTGCCGTGCAGTGCGTGAAGTTGACCGTGCCGTTCATCTGTAAATTCGGATTCGCCATCCACAGCCCTTTGTCCGTCACCCGCTTCATCAGCCGCATGGTGACCGCGCTGTCGAGGTCGCCCTCGCACGCCGCGATATATTTCGTATTCTCATTGATATGGCTGACGGCAAGGCAACTCGTCGTGCCCAGTCTGGGAATCAGATTGAAGCAGGCAATCGCCGCGCCGACCGCCTCATGCCGCGCCAAAAGGCGCTCCAGTGCAATGGCGAGGCGCGAGGCCTTTTCGATGTCCTCGGCCGTTGGCTCGTTACAGCTATCCGCATTTTCGGTAAACCGCTGTGTTGTGGGCGCGGCCTCTTCCGCTGTGACCTCTATGTACAGCGCCTCCAGCACGTCCGCGGAGACTTGCTCTACTCTCATCCCTGCCTGCTCATACGCGCTGTAATCCCTGCTCGCGCTCACGACCCACGGTTCAACGTCGCCAATCAGCAGGATTGTCTCCATCTGCGCCGCCTTTGCCGCCGCTGTCTGCGAAACATTTGCTTTCGACAACGCCTTTGCTGCCTCCGCCGTTTCCAAACGGTCTTTCAGCGATGCCCGATCCACACAAAGCAATACGTTGGGATGCGTGCGCTTCAGCACCGCCCATGTGTCCATCAGCGTCGGCGCGGCGTTCAGCCGCAGCATGTCCCTGCAAAGCGCCTCGCTGAAATTCCCCGCCACATAGCCCGCAAACAGAATCACGCGCCCGCACCGCTTGGCAAATTCCACCAGCGGTGCCTGCACCGCACCACTCATCGGGATAATCACACAAGTGTCGTATGCCGACAGCTTGGCCTGCAAGGCACTCTCATCAACCACGCCGTCCACTACCAGAAGTACGTCATCCGCCAACGCGCCTACCTCTGCCTTGACCTGCTCACCTGCACGCGCCAGCGCGTCTGCCTCCCAGTATCTCGTTGCACCAAACATCACAAAAATTGTTTTCATTATATATTGTCCCCCTTTTATTCCTGTTCCCACTATCCCTTTGCTTTCTTCGTCACTTTTGCCGCTTTTGTCGTCTTCGAAAGATTGCGGTCGCCCAACAGCGCCAGATATGCCAGCCTCTCGGCCAGCGCCGCTGTCAATGCCCCTGCGGGCAGACGGAACTGCCAGTTGCCTACGGCAATGCCCGGCGCATTCATCCGCGCAGACGAGCCCAGCGACAGCACATCCTGCACAGGCGCAACCGCATACAATGCCGGCGACAGAAACGCCAGCCGAATCATGTCCCACGCCGCATCCTCGCCTGACACGTTAAGCAGCCTGCGGAACTGGTCGCGCACAGGCTCTGCCATGGCCTCGTACCAGCCCATCGTTGTGTCATTGTCGTGCGTGCCTGTATACGCTACGAGGTTGTTTGTCTTGAAATGCATCGGCATGTTCAGGTTCATCGTCTCCGCGTCAAAGCCAAATTGCAGAACCTTCATGCCGGGCAGACCCAGCTCGTCACGCAACGCCTCCACAGCGGGCGTGATGATGCCCAAATCCTCCGCGATAACCGGCAGCTCTCCCAGCGCCTCGCGCAACGCGTCAAACAACGCGCGCCCCGGCCCTTCTGCCCATTTGCCGCGCATGGCGTTCTTGCGGCCATACGGAATGTCCCAATAGCTCTCGAAGCCGCGGAAGTGATCAATGCGAATCTCATCTGTCAGACGAAGCACCGCCCTCACGCGGCGAATCCACCATGCGTAGCCCGTCCGTTCATGCGCCGCCCAGTCATAGAGTGGATTGCCCCACAACTGCCCCGTCGCGCTGAAATAGTCCGGCGGCACGCCCGCAACACTTGTCGGGTCGCCCTTTGCATCCAGCAGAAACAGCTCGCGGTCGCACCATGCGTCTGCGCTGTCCAGCGCCACGAAAATCGGGATGTCGCCAATGATGCGTATGCCCTTGCCCGCCGCGTATGCCCGCAGGCTCGCCCATTGCTGAAAGAACAGATATTGCTGGAATTTCTGGAAGCGCNCCTCTGCCGTCAGCTTGCGCGTCCATTGCTGCACGGCCTTCGGCTCGCGCGAGGCAATGTCCGACGGCCACGACTGCCACACCGCGCCATAGAAATATTCGTTAATCTGCGATTTAGTCAGCACCTTTTTGTATGCCGCCGCATATGCCTTGTACTCCGGCGAGTGGAAGGTATTTTCCCGCGCCTGTATAAAATGATGCTTGATGGCCACAAATAAAGCATAGCCATCCAGCCAATCCGTATTTTCATTGCAGAACCGTGTGAATGCCATCTTCTGCGCACGCCCGGCGGATGCCTCAAACGCCGCGAATGCCTTGCGCAAAAGCGCCGTCTTATATGGAATCACCGCGCCGTAGTCCACCGCATCCGTCGGAAAATCAGGCACGTCCTCCAAATCCGAAAACGCCAGCAGCCCCTCTTCCGCCAGCAAGTCCGGACTGACCAGCATCGAATTGCCCGCGAATGTCGAAAAGCTCTGATACGGCGAGTCGCCAAAGCCTGTCGGATTCAGCGGCAAAATTTGCCACAGCGACTGCTTGCCCTCTGCCAAAAAATCGATGAACGCCGTCGCGCCCNCACCCAAATCACCAATACCATATCGCGAGGAAAACATCGTCGGGTGCGCCAAGACACCGCTTGCCCGTTGCAAAGCCATATATTTCGCCTCTCTCCCTATTTTTCAAAGCACTTCCCACCATATCTATTATACAGGTTTATATCAAAAAAACCATAAAAAATTGCAACAAGATTAATATTAGTAACCGCTGATTAAGTCAAAAGAAAAAATGCGTTAGGAGCATAGCCGTCAAGAAGCGCTTATTTTGGCGCTTTTGTCGGCGACGCGACTGGTCTTAGCGATTTTTTCTTACATTATTCAGCGATTACATTCTAGCAACATATAGCGAATCTGCCAAACACTGCGCAGTATTCTTCCCCGCAATTCGCACATGCTAGTATGGCAACAACGGCTTCAAGTGCATTTTGCCGCGAATGGCAGAACGCGATTGAAATTGTTGTTTTCACATAGATTCGGGCGGCATGTCGCCCGGGATTCACGAACACCACCACAGAGGAGGATATGAATATGAAGATGAACCAATTGCTTCTGACGGGCGCGCTGCTTGCCGCCGCTATCGCAACAGGCTGCGCATCCGACCGAACAGCCAATAACGTTTCGCGTTTGGATAACCGCGTGAACTATTCGAACACCAACACAACCGCGCGCCGCGTCGCTACAAACGCACGCGATGCGGTTACGGATGCAAGAATCGCCGTCNCGGATGCACAGCGCTCTGTCGTTGACAACACATCCGCGCACACACGGCGCACGGCTGTTTCGCCGTCCGCACGTAACAACGGCATCGTAACAAACCGTACTGATGCCGTGCTTTACAACGAAGCCATTACGCGTGAACCGCTCGCCATTGACGGGCGCGTCACCACAAACTCGGCCGCACGCACAATCGGCAACACTCCGGCGCAGCTTCCTGCACCGGCCGTGATTCCTAACAGCGCCGTTGCGCGCACAACGCCCAAGACTACCGCGACAGCGGTTCCGACGGCTACAGCTACGGCTACAGCTACGGCTACAGCAAGACCTTCTGTGTAATAAACCATCAAGGTTGTAATTTCATATGTTGAGGTCAGCCGCCCGTGCATTGGTACGGGCGGCTTGTGTATATATAAACATATGCATTTATTTTTGTAAACCCTCGTACTTTATTGCAAATCCTCCGTATATATGGTATGATTCTTATTAATTACAGCAATTTGTAAAAACAATAGGAACGTGCGAAGTCCGGAAATGGCGGGTTCAAGCCATGTAGTGGTCGTTTAAGTTTATCGGATGATTCACCTGATAAACTTGGCCACGCCCATTTCTCGGCGAACGCAGGTTTCATTGTTTTCTAAAATTGCTATATTTTACGGAGGTGCGTTTATATGAATTGTACAAATCATGAGCAAACAGCGGCGGCCGGAACTTGCGTCTACTGCGGCAAGCCTTTCTGCGCGGACTGTCTTGTTGAGGTCAAGGGACGGATGTACTGCAAGGCCGACATCGGCAATGTCCTTGACGAAGCAAAGAGCGCGGCGGCGGCAACACAGGCGCAGGCGCAGCCCGCTATCAACATTGTAAACACAAATGCCAATACCAATACAAACACCATGGGCTATGATGCGTACCAAATCCCGCTCAAGAGCAAGATTACTGCACTTCTGCTCTGCTTCTTCCTTGGCGGACTGGGTGTACACCGCTTCTATGTCGGCAAAATCGGTACGGGCATCCTTTACTTCTGTACCCTTGGCCTGTTTGGCTTTGGCGTGTTCTTTGACTTTATCTTCATTCTTATTGGCGTTTTCAAGGATCAATACGGACGCAAGCTTGTATAACACGCAACAAGCATATAAAAGGCTCTGACAGACTACACTCTGTCAGAGCCTTTGCTTTGTTATGCAAGCGCAATGTCTCTATTTCGCCTTCGGTGCCACCAGCACCTTGTACACCAGTGCCGCCAATGCTGCACCCACCAACGGCGCTGCGATGAACACCCAAACCTGTGACAGCGCTTCGCCGCCCAGCAGGAGCGCCGGCGCCAAGCTTCTTGCCGGGTTGACAGACGTGCCTGTCAACGGGATGCCGATGATGTGTACGAATGCCAGCGTGAGGCCGATGACGATGCCTGCCACATTCGCTGTCTTCTCGCTGGACGTTACGCCCAGAATCGTCAGCACGAACACAAACGTCAGCACCACCTCTACCACCAATGCGCCAATCATGGACAGCCCGAGCGCACTCTGTGTGCCAAACCCGTTTTGCCCAAGACCAAGGCCGTCAATCGTCGCCATAACATCCGACGAAGCCACGACGAACTTCAGCAGCGCCGCACCGGCCAGCGCACCAACCACCTGCGCCGCCACGTATCCAATGAAATCCTTGCCGCCCAGCTTCTTCGTCAGCAGCATCGCCAGCGAGACAGCAGGGCTCACATGGCAGCCCGAAAC
>JGI994J12354_10002851_pt1 | contig 16514 bp, 14 predicted proteins | sample IntmicLarv3ML3BL_FD_12354 | JGI IMG/M metagenome (IMG submission 12354) | reverse complement strand
TTGAAAACAAGCTCATCAAATACAAATAAAACCGCATATATCAAAGCTTTTATCTGCATTTTCTGAGATGTTTTCTAAGTTAATTGACTATATAATAAAAAAGTGCGTTCCCATATACTGAGAACGCACTTTTTTCTTGTTGTCCAAAACCACGAATCGGCTTTATCTCAATCTTTCTTCATCATGGCGCAGGGTATAAAATCCCGAAGTCATTCGTTATGAATCCCCATTCGTGTTGCCCTGGTGGAGTGTTTCTAGGTTTGATGTATACAGTTACCCACCACTCACCACTCTCATCGAAATCGACCTGTGCCTGTGTAGTCACTCGAGCACTCGGATCATGAGCACTATCCGTCTTGGTCGCCACATAACCTGCATAATAATAATACTGCGGTACAATATTATTAATCAAGTATATGTCGTCCGTATCGCTCACATCCACCAAAAAATCTCGATAATCCACACTGATACCGTCTACATTGGAATCCGTTGTCACGCTCCTGATTACACCATCATTTTCCAATTCGAAGTAACCTGTATAGTGAATCGGCACACCCGAAACCGGATCAATGATGACCTGCCGCAAATGCATCTTCTTTTCAGGCACTTCCTCACGATACAGATACGTCACCACATTAAACCCATCCACACTGGCAATCAGCTCCGACGGAATTGTCCCGTATACCTTTGTTCCGCCATCAATCTGATAGCCTACGATGTTGTACGTCTTTCCATCCTTAATGAATGAAGAGCCATTTATCCATGTCGGCGAATTGTATGGCGAACCCGAGGCTATCTCCACCAATTCATTTGGTGCCAAAACATTAGTTAGGTTTCCATCCTCCCGGAATTGTTCCACCACACCGGCCTTGGTATACAGATATCTCACCGTGTGGCTATCATCCACGTTGTTCAAGCTTGATGGAGGATCAGCAAAGATAATTGCTCCGCCATCAATCTCATACCCGACATAATAGTATGTCGTTCCGCCTTCTGTGAATGACGGTGTCAAGGCAGCCAAATTGAAATTGGCATTGTTTGCCACCGTACCGGATGTATCTGCTTTCAGAATGTGGGAAGACATTCCATATTCTCTCCACTGTTCCACAATTGCATGACCCGTATTAGCCGTTCCCTTTGTATATGTATAGATGATGGTTTGATCACCCCATACAGCGGCGATTGTCGGCGTTCCGGTGTTTTCGGCATTTGTATCCGTAGCCCACTTGTACCTGCTGCGCCTGTCAAATCTGTTGCTTCCATCAAATAACGGTGAGGGAACAGTAGCGGCTGATAGACCCGTATATGCAGAACCACCCTCAACCTCAAGAGTTTCAACCGGCAGCAACTCTGTATACACATGGTCACCTAAGAATGCATCATTATGTTCATGATATTTCACGATGATTTCATACTTGGTCATGTAATACAGCGTAATCTCTACATCGTTTTGTATGTTGGTAATTGTAGGATTAGGCGGCGGGCCTTGAATTACCTGCGACACATCTCCTGTCGGCGATGTAATCGTATATCCCACATAGGTATACACCTTGCTTGACCCCTCCGGTGTAACAGGACTCAACATTGATGTCGGCGTTGTGTAATTGTCGCCTTTTTCCACCAATACACCATGGTCATCCTTCAAATAGTTGTACGGATTCCCGTATTCTACAAAGTGTGTGGTCACCATTGGACTATCAAGGAAATACAGCACTATTCTTTGGTCCACTTGAACGTTGGTAAACAGCGGATTTGCAGGCGGATTTCCCGCAATCGGCGTATTGCTTGCACCCAAAGAGTACCCCTTATAGTTCCAATCCGTACTCAACGCATTGAATCCACTCAAATACGTACTGCTCAATGTGTAATCGTCACCGCGTGTCACATTTGTGGTCACCGTTTGCTTTGTTGGCGCAAATGGATCTGCCGTTGCCGGGGCATCCCACTTGCGGAATTCCACAATTACCACCGGGTCACGGCGATAATACAGCTTCACTTCCGTATCTGAGGTAACATTTGTCAATGCTGGAGAAGGCGGATTTCCGGGTGTGTACCCGCTGCCGGAATCATATCCTACATAACTGTAGGTGTATCCGCCATATGGCACGCGGTTTCCGTATGTGCTCAAAACATCATAGTCGCCGCCATATTCCAGCGTTTCGGTGTAGTCAACCTTACCAATCCAATCCGTTGTTGGTCCACCGCTGTCCGGATCATACTGCCAGTATGACTCGGTGATGACCGGAGGTCTAAGATAGTAGAAGATTACTTCGCAATCACTATCTATATTATCCCACAATGTCGGGCTGGGTGGCTCTCCCAAAATCAGAGGACCGCCATCAATCGAATATCCATAATACTCATATGCTGTATCATACCACGGAATATCATCTGTGGCCGTTGCTGTATGACTATAGCTGCTGCCTTCTTCTATTCCATTTAACACAAAGTCCGGGTTGAGTGATGTGTTGGTAGCATAATCCAAATACCGTTCCGTGACCTTGAAGTATTGGGGTGGGGGCGGCGGATCCTCCGTGCTGTGATAGGTATGATTTGACCGTACCTCCGTTTGTGTTCCGCCACCAATGGGCTCACCTGTTAAGGAGTATCTCTGATAGTCAAAAAGCCTGAGGGCTGCCTGATTATCAAATACATCATTGACATTCACGGTAGATGCAATGTTAACCTTCACATCAAAGAAATAAGTCCTTTTCCCTGCCAAAAGATCTCCCAACGGCAAAGTGAAATAATTCGATGCAGCACCTAAAGGATTGCTCGAGGAAAAATCCTGGTTGCCAGCAAAGGGGAAAAGAAGTGCAGCCGAATCAGCGCCGAACTTATTGCTATTCCCATTCTCAATTGACAGCCCAAACGGGACAGCATCATATATCCGATTCAGAGGACTATTAGGATCCGGTCCATAAATCGGCTCCGTGCTTTCATAGCTATACCATAAAGTTGCATAATGATCAACTCCAATAGCACAAGGATGTGCATCACCGGCAGTAGTATCATGAAGCACCTGAATACGCATAAATCCTCGCTGCCCAGCTGGCACTGTAACATTAAGATTCAGTGGTATCTCCGCATTGGTATTCGACTGAGCCTTTGTCAGTTCATGACTAAATATCTCAACCTCTGTCGAACCACTCATATAGTAAAAACTAAGCACAATCCTACGCGTTCCAACAGCAACACCGGGGCCAGCACCATAGCTACTGCTCAACTGAGGAATCTGAACCTTTTTTAGGTTAACAATGGTTGGCTCTGATCGGGTGGGATAAAGTAGAGCAGAACCACTGCCAAACCACACAAAATCAGTTGGTTTAAATTGATTCCCGGCAAAATCTTGAATATATCCTCTGTAACCACCATTGTTCAAATAAAACTCTGTATTGGTACCCCAACCATTCATATACCTATCACTTGTGTCTACGGTCACTGGTTTGGTTCCGGTCTGTGTCCACTTTTGCCGATATGTTTTGTCTATATCAACCGTGAGATAATACCGGATATAGTCACCAACTTCAACCTTGACCGGCGAAGCAGCGGTACCCGGATCAATTGTATCTATGACACCGGTAGCCGCATGCCACACCTTGGCAGTTTTTGTTATACCGGGCTTGATAGAATAGTCAAATACCATAGTACCAATGGGGTTGCTAAGTGTGGGGGTAAAGGTTCGCACAGACTCACCAGTAATAGTGTTCGCACCAATTGCCGAGGGTGCTGTGTGAACATATGGCTGATTTATAGGCAAATCTCCGGAAGGCACAACAATTGTTTCCACAACCGAGCCATTCACTCTGTATTGAATTGTCAAGCCTGTTTTAATATAATAATACCTAAGCACGCCTTCCGGCCGCGCTTCTGTCGGAGTGAATGACAGGGTCGAAACACTTGTCAATTCTGCTCCATCATATGTGGCATCCTTGTCATATGCTGCCGGTGCTGTATGACTGTATGGGGTATCCACAGCCAGCTCATCCATAGGCACATCATGTGACCACCTTACCGTCCCATTGACATAATATTCTATCCTCACCTTGGGACCAAAATAATATAAGATGGTTTCCTTATCTGTACCATAAGTAAGTGGATCAAGCGGTACCATGTTATTGCGGCTGTTGCCAACATATGTATATCCATCAATTTCGCCGGGAATATCTATCTTGTATTGCTGTCCTATATAACCTGTTCGGGTATGCGCAGGAGCCAACTCGGTTGTTGTATTTTTGAGCATGAAACGTACCCTGGCCTCTTCTTGAGGGGGGTTGGGATTTCCAGGTTCAAGATATGTAACACCACTCAACTCGACATTGTCCCATTGCATGATAGACAATTCGGGACAGTCATGATAAAAATAATCAGCATAAAAGCCGAATTTTCCCGACATGCTGGTAGCCACAGAACCACGCAACACACCATTGATATAAACCTGTACATTGCTGCCCGAAGTCTGTAAGCGGATATCAATTCTCTGCTGAGACAGCTTCTGAATACCAGTCATGTAGGTGGCCAACACATTGCCACCGGCATCGAGTAATAACAATGAAGCAGTACTACCCTCTTGCTCATCAGCACGCAAAGCAATTTTGTAGCTGCCAAAATACATGCCGGTTTCCTTAAAGTTATGAAAATTCAAACGGGTTGTAAACAGTGATGACTGAACCGACTGCGCCGTCACACCGGAAACCGTGGCTTCGTTGTGATATGGCTCTTTGCCATATCCAAACAGCTTTATTGTATCAGCCGTAACAACCACATGGTTGGTCGTGGCCGTACCATTGTGTTCTTTAGATTTCGTCTGCGTATACGCCTGATCATATCCCGCCTTTTGCTGAATATTCCACGGAATTTTATCGATAGACTGACCCCATTCATTGGTTACATCAATGGGCCCACCTGGCGGTGGTGTTTCAAACGAATGGTTGGTGATGACATTACCGGGCACAATGGCGCCGAATGTATCCTTCAACAATACACTTAATCCGCCCGCTTCCGCAAACACGATAGCGAACACCAAAAGCATACCAATCATCCTCTTAGGATGTTGGCGAATCGCTGTACGCGCCTTTTTCAGCACCTGCAAGATTTTTTTCATAACACACATTCTCCTTTTCGACTGCACAAAACCTCTTCATGCATTTGCTATTGCCAAATCCGCGAAAACACGCAGGATTTTTAATGATTCCATCACAATACGGGACCAGGCTCTACAACCTCATTGACCACAATATCCGTTGCGGTAACCCATGCAACCAGTATCCCCGATTTTGAGTATACCGAAACAGGCACGAAACCGTGCCATTCAAATGGCTTGTTTTTGTACGCCATCATTGCGAGCATAATATTATCAAGAAAAACCCTGCTTGTGCACGTTTTGTCATGAAATGCAATTTTGTGTCACGAAACGCAATTCCAATTGAAAATACCGATAAACAGTGGCGTATTTTGCGTTTTTCTGAAGCCCTGCAGATTTTGAAGATTCTTCGGCAAAACCTCAGAATGACAGTTTTCACCTTATCTGCCCGCTGTGTCCACTCTCACTATATCGGGGCGTTGATTTCAATGTCATCCTGAGCAGAGCGAAGGATCTTAAAAATTTATCCCGTTTTGGAAAAACGCCGAAGCGTTTTTGTGTGGGTGCAAATCTTGCTTCAAATTCGAGAAAGGTCAATGTGCCCACATGTTGCTCAGAATGACAATCTTCTAAATTATCAGCGCGTTTGTCCACTCTCTCCATATCATATCTATTGACAAATAAACCCACTCATGATATTATGAAAAATATTAGTTAGTCAAACTAATGATTTTGAAAGGGCTGTTATCATGAACGATTTCGAAAAAAGCTTAAATCACGTGCTGGTAGAAACTTTTAATTATATCTTGAAATATGAAGAGGTATCACTTAAAAAACTATTGGACATCCCGATAACTATCACGGAAGCGCACATGATTGAAGCCATCGGCACACAGGAAAATAACGAAACAACCGTCAGCAGATTAGCCTCTTTCTTGAACATCACCATGCCGACCGCAACAGTTGCCGTCAAAAAGCTTGAAAGCAAGAACTTTATCAAAAAAGTTCCATGCGAAAAGGATGGACGGCGGACAATCATAAGCTTGACCGACATGGGAAAAAGAGTTGAAAAAGCACACCGCCTTTTCCATCAAAAAATGGTTAGAAACATCAGCCTGCAATATATTGATTCCGAAAAAGAAGTGCTGTTGAAGGCGGTAACGACCTTAAATGAATTTTTTAAGGAAAAAATTGAAGTGTAAGTATGGTCATAAGTTTGAAAAAAATTCAAATCTGGAAATTTATATCATCAAAAGAAGGGCGTAAACATGAGCTTGAAAATAATCGGTTTAGGCAAAGGGATTCCTGAAAAAAGCGTTTCAAATGACGAGTTAAGCGGCTTTATTGATACCAATGACGAATGGATAGTTTCGCGAACAGGCATAAAAAGCAGACACGTTTGCACGGATGAAAGCTTAACAGATTTATCTGCCGCCGCTGCCGCACAAGCCATCGAAAAAGCGGGTCTGACCGCCGCCGGCATTGACCTTGTTATTTGCACAACCATCAGCGGTGATTTTCGCACCCCCTCCCTCGCGTGCTGTGTGTCGGAGCGTATCGGCACCAAGTGCCCCGCTTTTGACATCAACGCCGCATGTACCGGGTTCATTTATGCGCTCGATGTCGCATCACTCTATTTGAGCAGCGGCAAAATGAACAACATTTTAATCATCTGTGCCGAAATGATGTCAAAGCATATGGATTGGAACGACCGTGGCACATGTGTTCTGTTCGGCGACGGTGCTTCCGCATGTGTTGTTTCCAGTGGGAACGCGTTGAAATATATCAACCTGACCGCAAGCGGAAATTCAGGTATGATAAACATTTCATCGGGCACCGGAAATTCACCGTTCATGGAAAACAGCGGTTTCCAATACCTTCATATGGAAGGTCAGGAGGTTTTTAAATTCGCCGTCAACATTGTGGAATCCGAACTGAATCAAGCCTTGAGCACACTTGGAATGTCCGCCGGCAAAATTGACCGCTTTGTGCTTCATCAAGCCAACAAACGTATCATTGATTCGATAAAAAACAAGTTGCGGCAGCCGGAGGAAAAATTCCCTGTTAATATTGAGCGTTATGGGAATCTTTCATCCGCCTCTCTCCCGCTGTTATTGTTTGAAATGCAGGAAAATGGCGAAATAAAACCCGGCAACACACTTTTCCTGTCCGCGTTTGGCGCGGGAATGACCGCAGGCAGCTGTGTTATAGTTTGGGAATGATCAAGGAGATTTAAATAGTGTATATAAATCTCCTTATTCATTATAAATTAATTTTTTGGAGGAAACATTATGTTAGAAAAAATCACAAAGGTATTAAGAGAGCACAAAAACGACCCCACCCTTGAGGTTACTGCACAAACCACGTTCGCAGAGATGGAGCTTGACTCGCTCGACACTGTAGAGCTGGTAATGAGCATTGAAGACGAATTTTCCATCACAATTGAAATGGGCGAGGATATAAAGTCTGTCGGTGATCTCATGAAAGTCATTGAGAGCGCACAATAGGAGATTTTTGTTATGAAAAAAACATCAATTTGCGAATTACTTGGGATTAAATACCCCATTTTTCAGGGTGCTATGGCGTGGATTTCTGACGCAACCTTAGCCGCGGCGGTTTCCAACGCCGATGGTCTTGGTATTATCGCCGCGGGAAATGCCCCCGCCGAATATGTGGCGGAGCAGATTGCCAAGGCAAAAACGCTGACCAGCAAACCGTTTGGTGTCAATATTATGCTGATGAGTCCCCATGCCGAAGCCATTGCCGAGGTTGTCGCCAGGGAAACCGTTGCAGTGGTCACAACCGGAGCCGGAAATCCGTCCAAATACATGAAGCTTTGGACAGACGCCGGCATTAAGGTTATTCCGGTAATACCGTCCACGGGACTTGCAAAGATGGCACAACGCAACGGCGCAACCGCCGTCGTTGCCGAGGGCGGCGAAAGCGGCGGCCACATTGGCGAGCTTACAACAATGGCGCTTGTTCCGCAGGTGTGCGATGCTGTGGATATCCCCGTTATTGCCGCGGGCGGAATCGCCGATGGACGCGGAATCGCGGCTGCTCTTATGCTGGGCGCGGCAGGTGTTCAGATTGGCACGCGTTTTTTGGTGGCAGAGGAATGCGGAGTTCACCAAAATTACAAGGATAAAGTCATCGCCGCAAAGGATATTGACACAATAGCAACCGGAAAACGGCTCGGTCATCCGGTGCGTTCGTTGAAAACCGCGTTTTCACGCGACCTTTTCGCCAAGGAATACGACAGCAGTGTAACCAATGAAGAATTAGAAGCACATGGTGCCGGTGCTCTCAAACTGGCGGCAGTGGATGGCGACATCAAAAACGGCTGTTTTATGGCCGGGCAAGTTTCCGGTATGATAGAAAAAGAGCAAAGCGCAAAGGACATTGTTGAGGAATTAATGCGCGATACCGAACTGATTTTGAACGGAGCGGCAGCATGGGTAAAATAGCATTCGTTTTCGCGGGCCAGGGCGCGCAATCGGTCGGCATGGGCCGCGATTTGTATGAACGTTTCGACAGCGTTAAACAGCTGTTTGGGATTTCCGCACCAACAACAGAGCTTTGTTTCAATGGACCAAAGGAACAGCTGGACATCACAATAAACACCCAACCGGCGTTGTTTTTGACCGGTCTTGCCTGTGCAGCCGCACTGACCGAAAACGGCATCACGGCTGATGGAGCAGCAGGCTTTTCTCTTGGAGAAATACCGGCGGCATGCTTTTGCGGACTGATGGAACAGGCACAGGCGTTTGATTTTGTATGCCGCCGCGCAAACGCAATGCATCAATGTGCACAAAATCACAAAGGTGCGATGTTTGCGGTGCTGAAGCTGTCCGCAAACCAAGTGGAATACATTTGCACAGCATTGCCCGAAGCATATCCCGTCAACTATAACTGCCCGGGGCAAACCGTAGTCGCCTGTGCTGAAAGCACCGCTGACAAGCTGCAAAAAAGCGTCACAGAAGCAGGCGGCAAGGCAATAAAGCTGACAGTAAGCGGCGCGTTTCACAGTCCGTTTATGAATGCCGCTTCCGACAATATAACCGCTTATCTTGAAAAAGAGCAGCTTTCAAAAATGTGCATTCCCTTATATGCCAACGCCACAGCAAAAATATATGACAATCCAAAAGAATTGCTTGCAAAACAGGTTAATAATCCGGTTTTGTGGCAAAAAACCATCGAGAATATGACAGCCGACGGATTCGATACATTTATAGAAGTCGGTCCCGGAAAAACTCTTTCAGGACTTATCAAAAAGATAAATCCCAATGTCAACATTTACAACACATCTGACATACAGTCACTTGAAAACACAGTGGAGGAGCTTAAAAATGCTTAAAGGAAAAACCGCGGTTATCACCGGCGCTTCCCGCGGAATCGGCAAGGCAATAGCTTTAAATATGGCAAAAAACGGCGCTAACATTGCCATTATTTTCGCGGGTAACGAGCAATCAGCTATCGAAGTCAAAAAAGGGGCGGAAAGCTTCAGCGTTAAAGCGGAAATATACAAATGCGATGTATCGGACTTCGGCGAATGTAAAAGTGTCTGTGAAAAAATCGTCGAAGATTTCGGAGCAGTCGATATTTTAATAAATAATGCAGGAATTGTTCGGGATAATTTGCTCCTTCGTATGAGTGAAGCAGATTTTGACAGCGTAATCGACGTAAACTTGAAAGGCGCATTCAATTTTATAAAGCACCTTTCGCGTTCGATTATGAAATCACTCGCCGGCAGAATAATCAACATTTCTTCGGTCAGCGGGCTTATGGGAAATCCCGGTCAGTCGAACTATTCCGCTGCCAAGGCGGGAATGGTTGGGCTTACCAAAACAGTAGCCAAGGAATTCGCGGGCAAAAATGTCACATGTAACGCGATTGCGCCCGGATTTATTGAAACCGATATGACAGCATCCCTGCCGCAGTCGGTGAAGGAATATGCCAACACCGCCATTCCCTTGAAACGAATGGGAACCGCGGATGAAATTGCAAATGTAGCGGTGTTTTTAGCGTCCGAGATGTCCTCTTATATCACCGGAGAGGTAATCAGAGTTGACGGCGGACTTTGCATGTAGCCGGAAAGGAATGGTTGAAAATATGAAACGTGTAGTTGTAACAGGAATGGGTTGTATAACTCCAATAGGCAATGATGTAGACGCATTTTGGCAAAACCTTATTGCGGGAAATCACGGTTTTGGAGAAATTACGAAATTTGACGCAACCGGTTTGAAGGTGAAAATCGCGGCAGAGGTAAAGGATTTTAAACCCGAAGCATATATGGAAAAAAGCGAAATCAGGAAAACAGACCTGTTTGCACAATATGGTTTAGCGGCCGCCGCGCAGGCAATCAAAGAAAGCAACATATCCGGAAACATATTGCCCGACAGGTTCGGTGTATATATCGGCTCCGGCATCGGCGGTATCTCCACCTTTATAAACCAAACCGAGCTGCTTCTTACAAAAGGCGCACAGCGCATATCTCCGTTTTTTATTCCAATGATGATAGCAAACATGGCTTCGGCACTCGTCGCCATAAAACATGACGCGCATGGCCCGAATTTGCCGATTGTAAGCGCCTGTGCAACAGCTACGCACGCCATCGGCGAAGCGTTTCGCGCAATCAAATTCGGTTATGCCGATGCCATCATCACCGGCGGTGCGGAGGCGACAATAAATCCACTCGCGATGGGCGGATTTATAAATTGTATGGCACTTTCGACCACAAACGACCCGGACAACAGCTCTATACCCTTTGACAAACGCCGCAACGGGTTTGTAATGGGCGAGGGCGCAGGAATTATTATCCTGGAAGAATACGGGCATGCAATAAAACGTGGTGCCAAAATCTATTGTGAAATAAGCGGATACGGCAACACCTGTGACGCTTTTCATATCACCGCGCCCCATCCGGAGGCAACCGGCGGCACCGAAATGATTCGGCTTGCCATGGAAGAATCCGGACTCAAAGCGGATGAAAAGCTCTACATAAACCCACACGGCACATCAACACCGCTGAACGACAAAGCCGAGACGCTCGCCATCAAAAAAGCCTTTGGGGACATAGCCTATAAAATCCCCATAAGCTCAATAAAATCAATGATTGGACATATGCTCGGCGCGGCAGGAGGTGTTGAAGCCATTGCCACCATAAAAGCTATAGAAACCGGCACAATCCCCCCCACAATCGGATATAAAGAGCCTGATCCGGATTGCGACCTCGACTATGTTCCAAACACGGCGAGAAAGCACGAAATTGATAAAGCTCTTTCAATTTCGCTGGGATTTGGCGGTCATAACGCGGGAATCGTTTTTAACAAAGTAAATATGCACGAATAAAATTCCCAATGCAGGTTTTAAGTAAGTGATGATTAAATCGGGGACATGGATGGGCGAAACAAAATTTTGCCCAAAAAGGATGAAATTCGCAGGAAAACTTCCGTTTTTCAAGGGTTTCAGACGCATTTTGGACAGGATTTTGTCCGCATCAGACATCGTGCCTGATTTAACCATCGTTTACTTAGGTCTTTTTGGTATTCGCTCAAAGAGAGGAATGGCTTTTTATATGAATATTGAAAATGTAAAATTTCTGGCGGAGGTTCTTTCCGCCCACGGATTGACTTTGATAGATGTCGGCGAAGGCGAAAACCACATTCGGATTGAAAAATGTACATCCGCCGGCGTCGCAGCTGTGCAACCTGATACAACGGCAATTTCATCAGTGCCCACACCAAACGTACTCGACGATCCCGATAACCAATCGGTTAATTTCAACAATCTTATCGAGGTGAAATCTCCATTGGTCGGCGTGTTCTATTCCGCGGCGTCACCGGAATCCGAAACCTTTGTCAGCATTGGCAGCAAGGTCAAAAAAGGCGATGTGCTTTGCATTATCGAAACCATGAAGCTGATGAACGAAATCATGGCGGAGCAGGACGGGGAAATCGTCGATATATGCGTAAGAAACGGCGATATTGCCGAGTTTGGACAGACCTTATTCAAAATGTTTTAAAAAAAGGGGATAAAATAATGAACAGAGACGAAATAAAAAAAATCATCCCCCATCGTGAGCCAATGCTGTTGGTTGACGAGGTTAAGCTTGTTGACGGAATCGCCGTGGGCTGCTACACTGTACGGGGCGACGAGCATTTTTTGCAAGGGCATTTTCCGGGCAATCCGGTTGTTCCGGGTGTGATTTTGTGCGAAATGATGGCACAATCCTCCTGCATTTTAATTGATAAACAGGGGGATGCGTTCACCCCGTATTTTACGGGAATGAAGAGTGTCAAGTTCAAAAACAAGGTGCTGCCCGGCGACACAATTGTTTTCAAAACCGAAAAAACAGCACAAAAAGGCGCTTTCTATTTCATAAAAGGCAGCGGATACGTCAACGAAAAATTGTGCGTATGCGGCGAGCTGTCTTTTGCTGTTGTTGCAGAAAATAAACAGTAAATGCTGCCCGAAAGGAGCAACTTATGTTTTCAAAAATTCTGATTGCCAACCGGGGAGAAATCGCTATTCGTGTTATCCGGGCTTGCAGAGAAATGGGCATTTCCACAGTTGCCGTATTTTCCGAAGCCGACCGCGAAGCTTTGCATGTCAACTTGGCGGATGAAAGCTATTGTATTGGCGGTGCCATATCAAAAGACAGCTATTTGAACATGGATGCGGTTCTTTCCGCGGCAAAAGCCACAAAATCAGAAGCGGTACATCCCGGATACGGATTTTTGTCCGAAAATGCGGAATTTGCAAGACTATGCGCCGAAAACGATATCGCTTTTATCGGCCCTAACGCCAACATTATCTCCAAAATGGGCGATAAAGATATGGCACGGCGGACGATGCGCGAAGCCGGCGTGCCGGTAATTCCCGGCTGTGATTTGGTTGAAAATTTACCGCACGCGAAAAAAGAAGCCGAAAAAATCGGGTTTCCGCTGTTGATCAAAGCCCGTTCAGGCGGCGGCGGTCGGGGAATTCGACTTGTAAATTGTATAGACGAGCTGGAATCAAGCTATAATTCCGCGACCTCAGAAGCTGCCGCCGCTTTCGGTGACGGCGCTGTTTACATGGAAAAATATCTGAATCCGGTCAAGCACATTGAAATGCAGCTTTTGGCGGATAACTTTGGGAACGTGGTGTGTCTTGGCGAGCGTGACTGCTCGACCCAGCGCAAAAACCAAAAACTGATAGAGGAAAGTCCGGCTGCAATTATATCAGAAACCACCCGCAAGCGCATGATAGAAGCCTCGGTCAAGGCGGGGATTGCGGCAAATTATCGCGGTGTGGGCACTATTGAATATCTGTATGACAAAGATGGGAATTTTTATTTCATGGAAATGAATACCCGCTTACAGGTGGAGCATCCCGTGACCGAAATGGTAACATGGATTGACCTTGTGAAATGGCAAATCCGGGTTGCGGCGGGCATGGAGTTGAGCTTTAAGCAAGAGGAAATTGAATTCAAGGGTCACGCCATCGAATGCCGCATAAACGCCGAGGACCCGTATCACAACTTCAGACCCTCCTGCGGAAAAATAGAAATGCTGCACATTCCGGGCGGTCCGTGGGTACGGTTTGACACCGCCATTTATCAAGGATATGAAATTCCTCCGTTTTATGATTCAATGGTCGGCAAGCTGATTGTTTTTGACAAAACACGAGAGGGAGCTATCCGTAAAATGAAGGCGGCATTATGTGAGCTGATTATTGAAGGTATTGTTCACAACGCATCATTTCAAGCGGACATCTTGTCCGCCAAAGAATTTGTGGACTCGACCTATACGACTGACTATTTGGGAGCGTATTTATGATATTTAAAAAACCGACAAACACGCTTGAAGGACACGGCAAACTATTACAAAATGCCGGCGAAATTGCACATGAGGACGGCATTCCATGCCCAAAATGCAAAAAAACACTCTTTCCGGATGAGCTTGTAAGCGAGCTGTATGTTTGCTCTTATTGCAGACATCATTTCAAGCTGAATGCCCGTCAACGGATTAATATGATTGCGGATACCGATACATTTATCGAATATGACAAAGAACTGCTTCCAAAAAACATCCTAAAGTTTCCCGGATACAACGAAAAGCTTAAAGCTGCACGGCTGCAAAGCGCGGAATCCGACAGTGTTATATGCGGCGAATGTGAAATTGGCGGAAATAAAGCCGCTTTGTTTGTGATGGAGCCGCGGTTTATGATGGGAAGCATGGGCAGCGTTGCCGGAGAAAAAATTACCCGCACCTTTGAACGTGCTTTGGCGGAAAACATTCCCGTTGTCGGGTTCGCGGTTTCGGGCGGCGCACGTATGCAGGAGGGCATAATTTCCCTTATGCAGATGGCAAAAACCAGCGGAGCGGTAAAAAAACACAGTGACGGCGGCAATTTGTACATCTGTGTGCTCACCGACCCTACCACCGGCGGAGTTACTGCAAGCTTTGCCATGGAGGCGGATATAATTCTGGCGGAACCGTACGCGCTGATTGGGTTCGCCGGGCCGCGGGTAATTGAGCAGACAATCCGAAAAAAGCTTCCGGTCGGGTTCCAGCGTGCTGAATTTCAATTATCGCATGGATTTGTTGATAATATTGTGGACAGAAAACGTCAAAAACGATATGTGTCACAGCTTCTGCGAATTCACAGAAAGGAGCAGGCATAATGGCAGCATATGAAAAGGTATCCGCCGCACGGGCAAAAGACAGATTCACTTCGCTGGATTTAATAGGCGGCATATTTAACGGATTTTTAGAAATGCACGGTGACCGGCGGTTCGCGGATGACAGAGCAATTGTTGCCGGTATTGCCTATCTCGGCAACATACCGGCAACTGTGATTGGCATCGAAAAGGGTCATGATGTAAAAGAGCGAACCATGCGAAATTTCGGGTCTGCTCATCCCGAGGGATACCGCAAGGCGTTGCGTCAGATGAAGCTGGCGGAAAAATTCGGCCGACCGGTAATTTGCTTTGTGGACACATCCGGAGCATACTGCGGAATAGGCGCGGAGGAACGCGGTCAAGGTCAAGCCATTGCCGAAAACCTCATGGAAATGATGACCTTGAAAACACCGATTATATCGGTAATAATTGGTGAAGGCGGCAGCGGCGGTGCTTTGGGACTCGCTGTCGCTGATGAAGTATGGATGTTGGAAAACTCTATATATTCGGTAATTTCACCCGAGGGATGCGCCAGTATTCTTTGGAAAGACAGCAAAAAAGCAAAAGAAGCGAGCGAGTGCTTAAAGCTCACGGCAAAGGATTTGTTGGACTTGAAAATCATTGAAAAAATAGTTGGCGAAAGCGATAAATTGGTTGATGATTTGAGAACGCAGCTTATAGAAACCATAAAAAAATATAAAGCACTGCCCACGGAAAAATTGACCGAAAACAGATACATGCGATTCAGGGCAATAGGGGGATAAAATCATGATTACTATCGTTACGGATTCAAGCTCTTATTTCAAAAAGGGCGAAGCCCGGCAATTGGGCGTAAAGGTCATCCCCATTAACTACAGCGTAGATGGACAAAGCTATAACGAATCCTTCAGCGACCGGAACGGAGATTTTGAAAATCTCTTGAAGGGAAAAGGGGATTATACCACCTCGCATCCAAATATATCAGCTTTTTTAAGTTGTTTTGATGAAGAAATCAGAAAAAACAACGAGATTTTGTGCATCACTATTTCCTCCAGATTGAGCGGAACATATGGAACAGCTCACATGGCGGCAAAACAAACGGAAAGCAAAAATATCGCTGTATTTGACAGCCTTTTTACCGCCGGCGGGCTGTACTTGCTTGTCAAGGAAGCGCGGAAATTGATTGAAAAGGGCTTAACTCTTGAAGAAATACTTGAAAAATTGCCCGCAATCAGGGACAGAATCACCATCGCTTTTTCTGTGGACGACATGACGCCGCTTCGAAAAAGCGGGCGCATCGGATTTGTACGCATGAGTGTCGGCACGTTCCTGAATATTAAACCTATTCTGCTTTGCGAAGACGGGTCGATAATTTCAGACAGCATCGCACGCGGAAACACCGAAATAATCAAACGATTTGTCGCAAAAATTACCGCGAACACACAAGAGGTTGTTATCAGCTATATCGGCGATAATCGTCTCGCGTCAAATCTTTATCATGTCATAAATGACGCTTTCCCCAATGCCTCTATGACGCTGCAAAAAATCGGCCCGGTTCTTGGCATGCACCTGGGGCTGAAGGTGATTGGCGTTTCGTTTATAAATCAATGAAAAATATTATTACAGTCGAAGGAATATCCCCTTTTTTGTCCCACAACAAAACGCCTGGACACATCAACGTGTTCGGGTCTTTAGAATCTACCAATAAAACCGCAAAAGAGATGATTATGGCGGGCACCAACCACGGAACAGTGGTTATCGCAGACAGCCAAACCGCCGGCAAAG
>JGI994J12354_10002850_pt1 | contig 16514 bp, 17 predicted proteins | sample IntmicLarv3ML3BL_FD_12354 | JGI IMG/M metagenome (IMG submission 12354) | reverse complement strand
CGACTACATGCTGGACTTCGCGGATTCGCGCTACAAGCAGGCGCTGTATATGCCCATCAACAAATTCGCGCTCAAGCGGTTCAAGTTCATCCTCGCGATGACGGANAGCATGAAGNNNCTGCTGGCNTCGCGCGGGTTNCGTGAGAAGCGAATCCATGTGGTGTATAACGGCATCCGCACNGATATAGNGCGNCCNNTTGNGGCAAAGGNNGAATACNTNGCNCGGCANGGGCTGGCGTATAACCCGGANGNGCTGTACATCGGCATCGCGGCGCGGTTGCAAAAAGTGAAGGGCATCGACGTGTTCCTCCAAGGCGTGAAGGAAGCGGCGGANGCGATTCCGAATGCGGTGTTCCTCCTCGCGGGGGACGGGACGGAGCGGGATGATTGCGCGGCGTTCATCGAAGACAACAACCTTAGTGAACGGTTGAAAATGCTGGGGCATGAGACGGACATATTCTCCTTCTTTAACGTCCTGGGTATCAACTGCCTGACCTCTTACAGCGAGGGATTTCCAAGCTCCTTGCTGGAGGGTGGCATGATGGAGAAGGCAACCATTTCCGCTGCGTGCGGCGGCGTGCCGGAAATGATAGAGGACGGGCAGTCCGGTATCCTGTTCCCTATAGGCGACGCACATGCTTTCGCGGAAGGGTTGAAACGACTCGCCAGCGATGAAGCCCTGCGGATAAGGCTGGGAAAAGCGCTGCGGGCGCGGGTGGAGAATGAATTCTCCGCGCGGCACATGGCGCAGAGGCATGTGGAATTGTACAAGCTGTGTATACAAGATGACAAGAATCAAAGGAGAGTGCAGAAATGAAGCTTGTGGATGAAAAGGGTAAACTGTTTGGCCTTATCAATGTGATTGATTTGGCGGTGATACTGATGGTGCTTGCGGTGGGCGCGGGCGTTGTGGTGAAGCTGGTTCTGCCCCGGTTCGACAATGTGGTGGACAGGACGAAGGACGTGTATGTGACGGTTATCTGCCGTCAGCGGCCGGAATCGGCGGCGCAAGAACTCGCAGAAAACATTGGCGCAGCGCTTGTCGCGCGGAATGATTTCTCCAACGGCAAGATTTACAGCGTGGAGATTGTACCCGCGTCCGCTGTTGGTACGAATGCGGACGGCATCGCTGTGGAGAGCGAGCATCCCTACCTCAAGGATATCATCGTGGTGATTAAAGGCCGTGCCGACCCGACGGCCGCTGTGTTTACCCTTGGCGCGCAGGAAATGCGCATCGGTTATACGATTTATGTCAAGACGCAGCGCGTGGAAATTACGGGCACAATCGACGACATTCGGTTTGAGTAGGCGGTGAAGGTTATGGATTTCAAAGCATGGTTGAACGGTACGCTCCTCGTCCGCGCGGTGAAGCCGATTGTCGCCAATTATGGTGAAAGCGGTCTGAAGCGCGGCCTCGCCGGGCTGAGCCATTGGGTGCGGCAAAGCGGTGCGTACCGTAATATGGCGCGCGTTGCGGCGAAGGGCTTTTACACGGAGACGAGTGTGTTCTACCGCGTGTTGGGCAAGCTTCGGCGTGTGCTGGACAAAGTGGCGGACGGACTGCATGGGTTGTTTGCAAAGCCGGTGACGCACAGCGGCATCGTGCGCATGTGCAAAAAAACGTTTCGTACCGTGACAGCAAGTGTGTATGCGGCGGCGGGCGTGGTGCTGATAAGCTTCGGTGCGGGGTATGGCGGCGTGTCGATTGCGCTTGGCCTTGCCGGGCCGCGCAGATTGGCGGCGGCCGGCGCGGCTGTGGTGTTGGGCGCGTTGTTAATTGTTTTGCGGTCGTATTTACACAAGCACGCAAAGGACAGCGCCGTGGTGCGGCTGTTCCTGTATTTGCTCAAGACGGATGAAGCCGCAGACGCGGCGGATCAAAAGGGAGTCAAGATATGAACGCTTCCCAACAAAACAACAAGGCAGTCTGGGTACTGCTGGCGATAGCCGGGTTGGCGCTGGGCGTGCTCGGTGCTGTGCATTTGATGGCCGCACTGGCGGCAGCGGCAGCGCTCTGCGGCGTAGCGATGATTCTGGCGGATTACCGCCGGGGTCTGCTTGTGCTGGCGTTATATGTCGTGGCGGACTACGGCGTACGGCAGTTTGTGCCGGGTGTGGCCAGTATATGGGATGAGCTGCTGATGCTGGCGCTTGTGGCGCTGTGGGTCTGGAAGTATCTCCTGTTCCGCAAGGCGGACAGCTTAAAAGCCACGCCGATGGACATACCGATTTTCCTGTATGCTGCGATGAATCTGTTTTTGCTTCTTGCGGCTTCGCCGAACATCCGCATCAGCGTGGACGGCCTCCGTGCGAATGTGCAGTTCATGCTCTGGTTCTTCCTTGTGGTGGAGCTTTTGCGGGAGAAGAAGGATGCGTGGGTGCTGGTGAACGTATTGCTGTGGGTCGGTACATTGATTGGCCTGCATGGCTGTTACCAGTATCTGGCGGGTGTGCCCATGCCGGCCATTTGGGTGGACTCAGCGGAGACGGGCATCAGTACGCGCGCCTTTTCCATTATAGGCAGTCCGAATATTTTAGGCAGCCTGATGATTCTGCTGGCGCCTATATCGGCGGCGCTTTGCCTGGCGGACAAGAACTGGCTCCGCAAGCTGATGTACTTCTGCATGACGGGCGCGATGGGCGGCTGTTTGATTTTTACGTTGTCCCGCGGCGCGTGGATTGGTTTCGCGGTGGCGGCGGTGATTCTGGTGCTGTACGTGGACAAACGGCTGCTGATTCCGGCAGCGCTGCTGACACTCTTCGCCGGGGCGATGATGCCGAGTGTGACAAGCCGCATTCTCTACATGCTCAGCCCGGAATACATCGAGAGCAGCCAGCGCGGCGGGCGCTTAATCCGCTGGGAGCGCGGCTTGGACATTTTGAGCGAGCATCCGGCCTTCGGCGTAGGACTGGGGCACTGGGGCGGTGCAGTCGCGCAGAATTACCAGGTCACCATCAAAATTAAAGGCGCATTTACGAACACGCAGTATATCGATAGCTATTACCTCAAGCTGGCGGCGGAGGGCGGCATCACGTTGCTTGCCTCCTTTGTCTTCCTTGTATACGAGCAGATTATATGGAGCTACAAGGCTGTGAAGGAGCAGACAGACCCGTTCTACCGGTATTTGTCCTTCGGTATTTTCGCAGGGCTTGCGGCGGTGCTGACGCACAATATTATGGAAAACGTATTTGAGGTACCAATGATGACGACGTATTTCTGGGTACTGGTCGGCGTGCTGATGCACCTCTGGCGGCTGGCGGTGAAAGAAAAGAAGGCGGCGGAAGCGGCAGGAGGCACAGAATGAACATTGTCGCGGTGGACGACAGCAATGTACGGGTCTGGGCGGCGCTTTGCAGTGAAATGTGGTCTGACCCCGCCGGGGAGTATTTGGCGGCATGGGAAGACGGAGAATTTGCGAATGAATTCCTGGTGCGGTTGGACGGCGTGTATGTGGGCTTCTTGAGCCTTGCCTTGCGGTATGATTATGTCGAGGGTAAGGAGGACGACAACCCGGTGGGCTATGTCGAGGGGATTTATGTACAGGAAGCATACCGGCACCGGGGTATCGCAAGGGCGCTGGTTGCTTTCGCTAAGGAATGGTCGTCTGCACGGGGGTGTACCATGCTCGCGTCGGATTGTGAGTTGGGGAATGAAGTAAGCCGCGTGTTCCACAAACATGCGGGTTTTCAGGAAGCGGGCATTAACGTGCATTTCAAAATGAACATCGGTAAGTAATGACGCGGAAGGGATAGGGGCATGGATAAAATATTGATCGTGGGTTACCACGGGTATGGCAACAGCGGCGACGAGGCCATTCTGCTTGCCATGAAAAATAATATGCTGCGCCTATATCCCGATGCGGACATTGCGGCGTTGTCCCATAAGCCGGAGGAAACGGCGGCGCAATACGGCATCAAAAGCGTGATGCGGTTCAACGCCTTTGCCGTTTTGCGGGAAATCTGGCGGCGGGACGTTGTCGTCGTGGGCGGTGGGACGCTTGTGCAGGACGGGACGAGCGCGCGGTCGCTGTACTACTACCTTGGGATTATCTGGATGGCAAAGTTGCTGCGGAAGCGTGTGATGCTGTATGCAAACGGCGTGGGACCGCTGAAACGGCGGCTTGGACGGTTCATGACGAAGCGGATTGTCAACCGTGTGGATTTGATAACCCTGCGGGAAGCGTTGAGCATGGAGGAACTCATTGTCTGCGGCGTGACGAAACCGCGTACGGTTGTTACGGCAGACCCGGTATTTACGCTGGACGGTATTGCCAAGGAAAAAGCCTTAGAAGTCCTTCATGCAGAAAACATCCCGACAGACGCGCCGATTATCGGTGTAAGCGTGCGGGAATGGAAAAAGTCGGTCGGCTTCACGGAACAGCTTGCACAGCTTTGTGACCATATTTCGGAAACCTATGGCGCGCGGATACTGCTGATTCCCATGCAATACCCGCAAGATCTCGCCATCAGTGGGGCAATCGCCGCGAAGATGNAGCAGCCCGCGTTCATCCTGCGGCAAAAATGGCCGCCGGAAGCGTTGCTGGGCGTGATGGGATTGATGGAGATTGTTATCAGTATGCGNCTGCACGCGCTGATATACGCGGCGGTGCAGAGTGTGCCGATGCTGGGCATCGTATACGACCCGAAGATACAATACTACTTACAGGCGCTGGACATGCCCTGTGCGGGCGATGTGCGCGAGGAGGCGCTTGACCTCAACAGTATGAAGGCGCAGGTGGCGGCGTTGATGGAGGGGCGTACGGTGCGTTCCGCAGCACTTGCTGAGAAGGCAGCCGTCCTCCGGGCAAAGGGATATGAAAACGATACGCTTCTTGGGACTTTATTCGTCCAGAAAAAGGATTGACTTTTCCGGCGGTGAGTGATAGATTATTAACTAGCAAAACATATTCATCTATAAGAGAGGGGTAAAACAATGAAAGAGACAGTTCGCGTTGGTTTTATAGGCTGCGGCGGTATCGCCAATGGTAAGCATTTCCCGAGCATGGCGTTTGAAAAGAGAAACGGCGTGCAGATGGTCGCGTTTTGTGACATCGTAGAAGAGCGCGCGCAGAAGGCGTGCGAGAAGTACGGCGACGAGGGCGCAAAGGTTTACACAGATTACAAGAAGCTTCTGGAAGACAAGACAATTGACGCTGTGCACGTGCTGACACCGAATGTGATGCATGCGCCGATTACCATCGCTGCTTTGGAAGCGGGCAAGGATGTTCTTTGCGAGAAGCCCATGGCGGCAACCGCTGCTGATGCGGCAAAGATGATGGAAGCGCGCGATAAGTCCGGCAAAATGCTGACTATCGGCTACCAGTATCGTCATTTCCCGAACCACGCGACAGCCAAGAAGGTTGTGGAAGATGGCTGGTTGGGTGATATTTACTATGCGGAAGCAAGCTACATCCGTCGCCGCGGCGTGCCCACATGGGGCGTGTTCGCGGACAAGGCGCAGCAGGGCGGCGGTCCGTTGATTGACATCGCGACACATGCGCTTGACTTGACGCTGTGGCTCATGAACAACTACGAGCCGGAATATGCTGTCGGTACATCGTTTGAGAAGCTTGGCCGTACGCTTGACGCGGAGACACAGGGTCAGCGCAATGGCAAGGGCGAGCTTGATGTCTGGAAGCACGAGACATTCGAGGTTGAGGACAGCGCAATGGGCTTCATTAAGATGAAGAACGGCGCAACGATTTACCTGAAGAGCTCCTGGGCGCTGAACATGGCAATCAACCCGGGTATGGCGGTTCTCTGCGGCACAAAGGGCGGCCTTGACATCGAGGATGGCGTGCGTTTGAACCATGTCGTCGCAGGTCGTCAGTCCATCACAAAGGTTGGCGAAAACATCTCCGACTGGATTCCGGGCTTCTCTGACAGCCCCGGCGTGGTTGAGTCCAAGGAAGCGAGCATCTGGGTCAAGGCGCTGAAGGGCGAGGGCGAGTTGTTCGTTAAGGCGGAGCAGGCGTTTACCGTTACGCGTATTTTGGACGCGATTTACGAGTCCAACCGCACGGGCAAGCCGGTGTACTTCAACTAATAATGAAATCAGCGCCCTTCGGTATTTTCGAAGGGCGCTTTTACTTGGAGGCGGTTTTCGTATGAGGAAATTGGCGATAGCACTGGTGACACTTGTGTATGCTGTGCCTATCACGGCGATTTGGGCACTGCACAAGGCCATGACGCAGGGAACGGCGGAAGATGGTGCGCTTGCGATTTTGCTGGTGCCTATTTTGTTGATGGTGTTGGTGGTCTTGCTGGCGGCGGCGAATTTGATTGGCGCACTGCTCTCGCTGGCGCGTGGGCACGGCCTGTCGCTCCGCTTTGTGATGGGGTTGAAGCTGGGCTTGATTCCGTTTTACCTTGTGAATTTCGCCTGCTGGGGCATCGGTGCGATGGTGTTTCACACGTCGTTTCTGGTGATACCATTGCTGCCCATCATTATTGCATACACCTACTGCACCATGCTCGGCACCTCGGTACACAGCATCGCACGGTTGATACTGTACCGACGGGACAAAAAAATCACCACGAAGCAGCTTGTTCTGCACGGCGTTTTGCAATGCATGTTTGTGCTGGACGTGGTGGTTGGCGTGGTTCTGGCTGCCAAGCAGAAGAAGCTTGACGCGTAAGCGACGCGTGGAAGGAGTGAGCGAATGCTCTATTTGTCAGATTTCACCTTTCCGGATGCGGAGCAGGAGCATACCTTTTTCATGGCGCAACAGCGCACCTGCTACGACTCGTATTACCCCTTTCAAATATTGTCCGTATGCGGCCTGCGTCGGGTGGAATTCGAACCGATTACAATTTTCTACGGCGGGAACGGTTCTGGCAAGTCCACGGCGTTGAACGTCATTGCGGAAAAGGCGGGTGCGGAACGGGATTCGCTCTATAACCGTTCGAATTTTTATGAGGATTATCTCTCTCTGTGCGGCATGACCTTGCGGGACGATACGAAAAGCCGCATCATCACGAGCGACGATGTGTTTGACTATATGCTGCACATCCGGAGCTTGAATGAGGGTATCGATCGGAAGCGTGACGCGTTGTTTCAAGAATATTTGGACGTGAAGTATTCCGACTTCAAGTTCCGGACGATGGAGGATTATTCCCAGTTAAAGAAGGTGAATAAATCCCGCAGTAAAACGCAATCGAAGTTCGTGCGGAGCGAGCTGATAGACAATGTGCGCGAATTCTCCAACGGCGAAACGGCATTTCGCTACTTTACGGACATCATCAGCGACAACGGCCTCTTTATCTTGGACGAACCAGAAAACAGCCTGTCTCCCGCGCGCCAGTTGGAGCTGGCGCGGCATCTGGAGGATTCCGTACGGTTTTACGGCTGCCAACTTGTGCTGAGCACGCATTCGCCCTTTTTGCTTGCCATGCGTGGCGCACGGGTGTATAATCTTGACGAAAGCCCTGTGCATGTCCGCAAATGGACGGAATTGGGCAATGTGCGGGTGTATTACGACTTCTTCAAGCGGCACGACGGCGCATTTTGACGCCGTCATGTTGCACCGATGCGGAAGGGTGAAACGGCGAGGTGGCGCTTCATCCGGCGGAAGCCGCCGCGCCACAAGAGCAACACAAAGGGTACAAACAGGAACATGAAATGCGGCAGCTCTGCCAGAAGAATGAAGTCAAATATGCCGTGCAACAAAAATGGCATGGTGAATGCGCGGCGCAGGTGTTTTCCCCTTGCAAGGGGCTCGAACCGCGCCAGCGCCAGGTAGTACCCCATTGCCACGCCGAAGAAACCGTGCGCCGGAACGGAATACACCGCGCGGGACAAAGCCGTTTGCAGGCCGCCCAGTGACGGGTTGATGACGTACAGCACATTCTCCACCCCGGCGAAGCCAAGGGAGATGAACACAGCGTAGACGATACCGTCGAAGGGTTCGTTGAAATGCCGCTCCCGCCACATCAGCAGCGCAAGGATAAGCAGCTTGAAACCCTCCTCCACCAGCGACGCGACGCAGAAACTGATATACGCCGCCTCCCCGCGGGTGCCCAGCGGCGGCATCCAAGATGCGACAAGTGCCTCTGCCTCCATAATCGGCGCGGTGATAATCGCCCCGAATAGTAGCCCGACGATAAGCAGGCGAAGCGGCTCCTTTTCATATTTGTCGCGGATATAGATGTAAAACGCGCAGGCCAGTACCGGTGCGATGGCAAGCGGGATGTATTGGTTCATGAAAAAACCTCCTCTTTCGTGGTAGTTTGCCACGAAGGAGGAGGTTTTATGTCGCGCCTTATTTCATTTTATTCTGTTAATGCTTCCAGTAGTATTGCATAAATCCTTGTCCATTCTTTCAAAAATTCGGAAAGGTCATTTGAATTATCAAGACTGCTAGATATATCCTCATACTTTGATGTGAATTCAATAGATTTGGTCATCATGTTCATATAATCACTTAGAATACTCAAATCGGTCGGATTATCATTCACCTTTTTGAGTACGACAACATAGGCGGTAACAAATTCTTCATAATCTTTCAGGAATTCGCGCCAGTTATATGCGGAATCATTGTCGGTAGCCGATGGAGCATCAATGGATGGCAAGTCCTGTGCTGTATCAGATATAACTTCCGAGGTATCTGTGTTGTTGATTTTTCGTGTTACGTTCGGGGCGGCAGAAACGACAAAAGAATTATCCGTAACGCTTTTTAACAAAGTTTCATAGATTTCCGCGTCCGACGGTAGGAGAGAACGCTCCAGCCGGAGCAGCATAGTGCCTTCAAGATACATATATTGCGCTAAAATTGTTCCTGCTGTCACTGAATCGATATAGTCATATCGTGCTTTCGCGTCAACTTCTGATATAAAAACCTCTAATGTATTGTTGGGAGAATAATTGGAAGCTGTTGTATCTATGTATTCATTAAGTGTACGCTCGTCTTCAAAATTAACCTTTGAGATATAACCGCCGGGCCGTCCGAGCATATTGTTCACATCTGTCGCTTCTGTGTAAACAACCAAATTACCAATCGGCATACCTTCTTGTGCGAAATAGTTGACGATTTGTTCAGCGGTCAAGGCTTCTGCCGGGGTTGTATCCGGTGCTTTTGACGGAGCGACGGTTGTGGATTCCGGGGTGGTTGCGGATGGTGTTTTTATAGGGTTTTCTTCCGTGGCTCCGCACGCGGAAAATAAAAGAACTAGCAATAGCGATATGAAGAGTGTGAACAGACAATATTTTGATTTTGTCATTATTATTTCCTCCTTATAAATGGGGAATCTGTTCCCCTTATCTATGTTGATTATAACCCCCATAATACAAATATGCAATAGGCAAATTTGGTTTATGGGGGTTATAGGATGATTCGGTTTGATAAGTTGTGGGAAACGATGCGTGAAAAAGGTATATCGACCTATACTCTTCGTGAAAAGCATAACATTGATACGCGCACCATCCGGCGATTGAAAGCAAATGAAAATACGACGACGGATACGCTAAACACGCTTTGCACCATATTGGGTTGTGAGCTGCACGATATTGCGACATTTGTGCGGGATGCAGATTAGCCCTCCGCACGCCGCACCGGCATATAGGCGTAGCCCGTTGTGTACGCGCCTGTGTCGAACATCTCCATCTCCTGCGCGCCGTTATCCGCCATGACGAAGCCCTGTGCGGGCATGAAAAAATGCGGATGTACAATGACGCGGGCATTTTGAAAACGTCGATACCTTCGGGCTGCGCGTCCGAAGTGGCTTCGATGACGAGCTCCGCACCCTTGTCTTCCGCCTCCAGCGGGCTATCAATGCTGACGCGGAAAAATCGCGCCAACAGCATGAGGTTGTATATGTCCGGGAGGCATTCGTTCTTTTCCCATTTTGACACGGCCTACCCGGATACACCAATACGGTCGGCACAATGGTATATTTGTTGGGAAATCAAAGCGGCATCCAACCTATGGTTGGATGCCGCTGGTTAATCTTCAAAATATTTCACCTTCCGCGCGGCATATTCGGCGAGCTCGTTCGTTTCGTCCAGCAGCAGCGCCTGCTCGAATACCTTGTCCGCCTGGGCGTATTTCCCGGCGTTAAACAGAGCCGCGCCGCGGTTGTAAGCGATGACAGAACGCACGGAGGGTTTCGCGAGCTGCACCGCGACGATGATGAGGCCCAATACGCAAATGCCGATACCCGCCATGGCCGCGTACATGTTCATCAGCCCGAGGCTGATGCCCATCACGGCGATGCCCGCCACTGCGACCCAGATATTGACCTTGATACCCGCGAAGGGGAGCTTGCCCTTCTCTACGGATTTTGCGATTTTTTTCTCCTGTGTGAAGGCCTTGGGCGCATTTGGTGGGGGCAGAGGCCGCCGCAGGTGTGCGGGCTTTTTGCGCGGCTTCGGCACCTTTTCCGTCGGCTTCAGCATACGGAATTCGGAGATGCGGTTGTCCGTCAGCTTGAAAAGGATGTGAATCTTTTTCCGTAGGGGGTTGCCCTTTTCGGACTTCACCTTGCCGGAGATGTAGAGGATATAGAATGCATTCTGCTCATACATTTCGCGTGGCTCCAGCCGGATGGCTTTGTCCTGCGCGCTGTAGGAGATTTCCGTGTCGAGGATATAGCCGTTCGTCTCCGCCACGCGCATAGTTTTACGGCTCACGCTCTCTGTGTCCAGTGCGAGGTTGAAGCGGATGTACCAGGACACGGTCTGTGTCGGGTCGTCAATATCGACCTTCATTTTCCCGGCAAGGCCGGGGTCGCTTGCGGCGAGGCGGATGGTATCCGTCTTCAGCGTTGCAAGCCTGACGCTTTCCCGTACTTTTTCATCGACATCCATATGCCACGCCCCTTTTGGGAATGTTAATCGGGATAGACCATCTGCGCCGGGGTGATGGGGATAAGTACCTCGTTGAGGTACTTGGCCGCCTCCCACTTGGCGAAGGTGAGGTTGTGGTCGAGATAGTTTCCGCATTCAATCGAGGTTGTCGCAGGAATGGGCTCGCTATAGTTGGCGGCATATGCGAACATGTCACGCAGCAGCGGCAAAATGTCCGCCGGTTCAAGTTTCCCCTTCATGATGAGGTACATCCCCGTGCGGCAACCCATCGGCCCGACGTAGACGACCTTGTCCGCCCATGCGCCGCTTTCACCGCGGAGGTAGACCGCCATCAGATGCTCCAGCGTGTGGATGGCGGGGTTGTCGAGCACGGGCTCCTGGTTCGGCAGCTTCATGCGGAGGTCAAAGGTGGTGAGAATCTCCACGCCGATGGTGTCGCGCCGTGAAACGTATACACCGCGCGTCATTGTGTCATGGTTGACTAAAAAACTGGCGACCTTCATAGGGCAGCTCCTTTGTTTTCAGATTAGGGCAGGCGATTCCCTGCCGCGGTGTAGATGGCGTACCATTCGCGCTTTGTCAGCGTGATGGCGGTTGCATCGGCGACTTCCTTCAAGCGTTTAGCGTTCGTGGTGCCGGGGATGACCTGTATGCGTGCCGGATGCTTCAAGAGCCATGCCGCAGCAATGGTCGTGGCGGTGGTGCCATGCGCTTCGGCGATATCGTCAATGACTGTGTTCAGCTTCGGGAATTTCTCACAACCCAGAAACACGCCCTCAAAGAATCCATACTGGAACGGCGACCACGCCTGCACGATGACATCCGTCAACGCGCAATAGTCCAAAATGCCGCCGTCGCGGTCAACACTGCCCTCGAACTTCGTGTTCATATTGATGCCCGCATCTATCATGCCCGTGTGCATAACGCTGACTTGCAACTGGTTGAACAGGAGCTTTTTGCCCCATGCTTTTTCAATCCGCTGCATCTGGTAGGGTGTATGGTTGCTCACGCCGAAGTGACGTACTTTACCCGCCGCAAGGAGTGTATCAAACGCCTCCGCAACAGCCTCGGGCTCCATGAGTGCGTCCGGCCGGTGCAAAAGCAGAATGTCGATGTAATCCGTATGAAGGCGCTTCAAGCTCTTATCCACGCAGGAGAGGATGTAGTCCTTGCCGAAATCGTAATACGTCGGCCCGTCATCCTGACGGATGCCGCATTTTGTTTGAATCAGCATGTCGCCGCGCGGGATGTCGCAGTTTGCTGCAAAGACCTCTTCACAACGTCCGCCGCCGTAGATATTCGCATGGTCGAAAAAGTTCACGCCGCAGTCCATGGATGCGTGGATAAGCGCGTTGATATCTTTGCCCGGCATGTCCGCGATGCGCATACAGCCTAAGCCGATGGCCGGTACGGCAAAGCCTGCTGCTGTCTGGTAGTTTTTCATGCTATCCCTCTTTTCTCGATTCGATATGGTTATATTTGTTGCGAAAAGTGATCGTCTTGTATCGTCAGCGTTTTTTTGACCTCCGCCGCATTCTGCCTACGCGCGGCGGGATTGTAACGGTCAATTTTGAGGATGGTTCGTTTGATTTTGCTTTTTGTAAAATCCGCGTATATCGTTTTTGTTCCCTTTACCACGGGCATATAGCCCAATGAAACGGCATGTTCGGCGACCGCCGGAAAGCCTCCCGATGTTCGTTCGGAAGTGCAGCAAGAATTCTTTCCAACGCGTCTCTTTGATTATTTGTCATTCAAATATCCCTACCGGTTCATATATCCCTCCGGGATAAATAAGCCGCTGAAAAATGTTACGGTGTTCGGGCCGTTGTTATATTTCAGCCCAGCCATAGCGGCCGCGCGGGAGACGTTGAAGCAATAGCCCGACATGGAAGGTATCACCCGTGCCGGTTGCGGACAGGGCGTACCCGTTTGCGCGCCGCAGATGTCGCACAGTTTGCATCCACCCGCGCCGATGGTGAGCAGGCCGGGGATGTCCTTATACAACGCGTCATGTATCGTGCGGGTGAGCGCGGCGTGGCGGCCGCCTGCGACGCTCATGTTTTCCGCATCGAAGCTGTCTTCCAACTGCCCGATGGTTTGGAATAAAAGAAAGCCCGCAAAGGAGTGTGCCTGCGCGGTGACTTCTTCAACCGTGCCGACCAAGGGCGGGCACGCGTAGGTTTTGCCGTAGCTTCCGCAGGTGTTGGCCTCACAAGCTTTGCGTAAAATCGGCTCCATGGGGAGCTTGGCGGGCGCAATCCAACCCGCGCCGTCCGCACCCTGTTGCATGACAAAGGCTTGCAAGTCCATATTATTCGCCGCCTTCCTTGTGTATAAAGATGCCGCTGAAATAGGTAACGGTGTTCACACCATTCACGTATTTCATGCCGGCCAGCGCGGCGGTTTTGGATACATTGATGCCGTAAGATTCCAAAGAGGCGAGGGCACGATCAGGGATGCGGCAGGGCGCATCATCCAAGACAGCACAGCGTTCACACAAATTACAACCACCCGCGCTGAGGACGAGGCAATCCGGTATCGGTAATTCGTCTGCGACTGCTTGCGTGATGGACTTGTGAACCGAGCTTGCTTCCATCATGCCTTCGAAGTCATAGCTATCCTCCAGCTGGCCGATGGTTTGGAACAAGTACAGGGTTTCATACCCCTGTGCCCGGGCGACTAAGTTTTCAATCTCGCCCACATGCGGTGGGCAGGTATGGTTCATGCCATACTTGCCGCAGGCGTTGACCTCACAGGCCTTGCGCAACGCAGCGTCAAACGGTATATCCGCCACTTTGACTACGCCCGCCTTGTGTGCGCCGTGGTCAAGGATGAATTGTATAAAGTCCATTGGCTACTCCTTTTGAACCCCGCGCTTGTTTGCGCGGGGTATGATGGGTGTGGGGTATATCCCCGCAGTGTTTTTTGGAAGGTTTACTTACCTTGTGTGCCGCCGCAGCACGAAACGCTGCACCGTATCTTTGAGTTCTGTCGCCTGTGCAGCAAGCTGGACGGATAGGTTTGCCGATTCTTCCGACGCGGCTTGATTCTCCCGCGTGACGCGGGAGATGCGCGACAGATTCGCATTAATCCCTTCAACCGACGAAAGCTGTACATCCGAAGCGGTTGTGATCTCTTCTACAAGCGAGGCAACTTCGTTGACGTTCTCTACAATATCGTTCAACCGCCGTGCGGTCTGATGCGCGATGACGCGCCCCTCGTCCACCTTGCGCTTGGAGTCCTCCAGCAGCGCGGCTGATTCCGTCACGGCCTGCTTGCTTCGCCCGGCGAGGGCGCGCACCTGATCCGCCACCACGCCAAAGCCCAAGCCGTGCACGCCCGCGCGGACAGCCTCAACTTGTGCGTTCAGCGCCAGAAGATTCGTCTGGAAGGATATATCCTCAATCGTGCTGATGATACTGGAAATGTTATCCGACGAATTTTTGATGGATTCCATCGACGCGACCATTTTTTGCATTTCCTGGTTGCCCGCGCCCGCATTCACCCGCGCAACATCGGACAGCGAGCTGGCCTCGCGCGCGTTGGCGGCACTCAGCTTGGTTTGCTTCTGGATGCTTGCAATGGCCGTTTTCAAGTCCACGACCGCTTCACCCTGGCTCTTTGCGTTGGATGCAATGCCGGAACCGGAGGCGGACAGCCGCGCTGCGTTTTCATCCACGCGCCGGCTTGCTTCGCCGATGTTGCCGAGGACGATGTTAAACCGATCCAGAATGTGGTTAATAGAATCCTTAATCGTCGAAAACTCGCCCACATACCGGCGGGAGATTGATTTTGTGAGCACGCCGTTCGCAATATCCGTCAGGGAATCGTTAATCTCGTGGATATAGCTGGAAATTTCACCGGCCATGCCGTTTAGTGCTGTTTTAATCGCATCGAAATCGCCTTCGTAATCACCTTGCATTTTCGCACTCAATGAGCCGCGGGACAACTCTCCGAGAGCACCAGCACATTCCTGTATCGGGATAAGCGCCGCGTCGGTTAAATCGTTCAAGCCCTGCGTGATGTCGCGCCAGTTTCCTTCAAATTGCGACACATCAATAATGCGGGACAAGTCGCCCGAGGTTGCTTCCTTAACCAGTACGGAAATCTCATTGCTGACGCGGATGAGGTTCATCCGGAGCGTTTCGACCGATTTGCTGATGGCTTCCTTCTTGCCCGGTAGCGGACGAAGTGAGGCTTCGAAATTGCCGCGTTCAAATGCTGTGATAACACGCATAATTTCATTCATATCTGTCACATAGGTGTTGACGGTGACGTTAACGCCCTCAGCCAATGTGCGGTATGCGCCTTCAAATTGGTCTGACGAAATGCGCGCATCCGTATCACCGCGCCGTTGCGCAGCGGACATGGCGGTCACGTCTGTAATCAAGCCCTGTAATGTGCTGGAAACTTGCGTGAAATTTTCCGCCAGAGACTTGAATTCATCATTCGAATGCACATCAAGCGTGCTCACAAGGTCTCCGGCCACGATGCGGCGGGAAGCGTCGGCAATCAAGCCCAGCGGTTTGCGGATAAACATACGCATCACAAATTGGCAGATGCAGACCGCGACAAGGTTCGCTAGCCCGACGGAAACGACGGAAATTAAAATATAACGGTTCGCTTTGGCCAAGACATCCTCTACAAAGCAATCCGCCCCGACAACGCCGACGATGATGCCGTCAGCATTTTTAATCGGCACAAAGGCGGAAATAAGACGACCGTATTTCTCTGTGTCATATACCTGCGTCACAGCGGTTTCGCCGTAGTCCAGTGCGCGGTAAATGCTGTTGTTTTCGTCCATATAGGCTTCGATGCTTTCCAACGTGAATAAATCGAAGTATTCTTCCTCTTCCGATGCTTCACCCTCGGCATAGTACCGGAAATACTCCACAGCATGGCTGGACGGCTTCTCCATGGCGTACAGATATGCGATGTCAACCTGTTTAATATAATCGTCCATAAACTGCTTTTCCAAATAGTACCGCTCGTCCTTTACGCCGGTTAGCATGACCGACTGGAAATGATCCCCATCAATCAAGGTGGCAACGCTTGTGGCGATGCTGACGGAACGTTCCCCCTGCGCGGTGATTAACGCATCCTTGTAATTAAAGTAACTGATAATAGCCAGCGATACAGTACAAACAACAATCAACGCCAAAAAGACAATCGACATCTTTGTGCTGAGCGAAAGCGCTTTTCTTTTTCGATTAATCATACCCTGCATACCTCCCCAAGCTTCCTTGCGCGGCGGTGCCGCCTCCACGAGGAAGACAGCCTGCGGTCTTGAATATTGTATAATTGTACAACCCAAATATCCATATTAACATGTTACACATTTATCGACCATTTTGCAAGTGATTCGAACGATTAAGGCGTATTTTCTTGAAAAAACATTTTATGACAGCGGCTTCGTGTATCTGCTGTCTTTCCAAATCCGGTTTCCTATGATAAAATGTATAAATATGGTGAATATTGGATTTTCCGGAAGGAGTGTTGTGCCCTTGCGCAAGCCATCTGCGATTCTCATTGTTATTATTCTTGCGGTGCTTGTTGGTTTTTCGATACTGTGCGCGGTGATTTTACACGGACGGAGTGCGACAAACGTGCCGCCGGCAACGGACAAGGTCGCGACCGCGCGTGCAACGGATCCTGTGCAGGCGACGCCGATTCCTACGCCGACGCCTGTGCCCACACCAGAGCCAACCCC
>JGI994J12354_10002849_pt1 | contig 16522 bp, 14 predicted proteins | sample IntmicLarv3ML3BL_FD_12354 | JGI IMG/M metagenome (IMG submission 12354) | reverse complement strand
GGGGATTGGTGCTGGCTTTATTCCCGATACGTTAGATACTTCCATCTATGATGAAATTATTGCTGTTACAAATGAGGACGCATTCGCTACAGGACGCACTTTAGCGCAAAAAGAGGGGGTATTAGTAGGTGTTTCTTCTGGTGCTGCCCTTTGGGCTTCTGCCGAAGTTGCAAAAAGAGCGGAAAATAAAGGCAAGACGATTGTCGTGATTCTGCCGGATACTGGTGAGCGTTATCTATCTACACCGATGTTTGCAGAGTAAGTAGTGTGCTATAAGTAGTATGCTGTATCTATTTGTGTATTTTATTTATACAGTTTTTTAATGTTTTAGATATAATTCCTGTGAATGTTGAGATTAATGCACGAAAAAAGACACCTTAGTTGGTGTCTTTAGTTTGCAATATATCCGTCATCGTTTTATAAATTTTCTCTATGTCTGGGAATATAAGTTTAACTCCCTTTTTGTGTAGCGCTAATGCACTTCGCAAATTAGTCTGTAATAATTTATCCAATTCACTATGCACAGTAATTGGCTTTCCTTGGACCGTATGAATGTGGTCTAAATAATCTGCTGTAATAGGAAATGCATTTTGAATTAAAAAAGCACGTTCATCTCCTCCAAAGTAATTAATGACTATAGTGAAACACTTTCCGAATTTTTTCATTTTATTATCAATAATTTTTCGGAATTTAGGTACTTGTGAACTAATTGGTATCAGCCAAAATATATGAGAATTTTCAACATCTTCTATCGCATAAAAATTTGGTCTGTAATTGCCATTCTCTCTATTAGACATTAATTTTTTATCTTGTATTAGTTTAAAATATTCATCTTTAATATGATAAGCATAACCTTGTTGAATATCCATAATTCCCCTTTACCTCAAAATGAGTCCCAAATAAGGGACTCATTGTAATTTACGAACCGAATCATTTGTACCCCACACCATCGGCAAGTGGCTAACATTTGCGAACCGAATCATTTATACCCCACACCATCGGCAAGTGGCTAACATTTGCAAACTCAATTACCATGGGTAATTTTGTTATTAATTTATTTTAACATACCGCCCTTGTAACGTCTATATTTTTTTATTTTTTATATGACACCAAACTCAGGTCTTATCAAAAACATCAATATTTCGTAATTCATTTTTGTACAAGATTATTTCTCTACCGAAACTCCAACAACACCCCAACATCTTTCCTCACTGGCACCTCTGGCTCAATATCTGCATACCCAACTGCAATCAACGCTGCCACTTCTTGTGTTTCTGGAATTTCTAACTCTTTTGCTACTTCTGCATCATCAAAAACACCCATAATCACTGTGCCAAGTCCTTTATCATGTGCAGATAGGCAAAATGTCTGACAAGCAATTCCTGTATCAAACATCTGCCAGCCACTTCCTTTTGCTGTTGTAAAAGAGCCATCTCTTTCGTACCCACTTCGTTCTTTTATAAAACTTACAACTGCCACCATAGGTGCTTGCTCCACAATCGCTGCATTGTAAGGCGCACAGTGTTTTGCAATTCGTGCTTTCACTTCTACATCTTCTACTACTGTGTATCTTGCTATTTGTGTGTGTTTCCATGATGGTGAATAAGACGCCTCTTCCACTATTTGGCGAACCACTTCCCTATCTACGGAATCATTTTTGTACTTTCTGATACTTCTCCTTGTTTTGATACATTCTGTAACATTCATACTTGTTCTCCTCTCATTATCCAGTTTACAAACCGCTTTCTCGCAATCCTGCAATTATACTTACATAAAACTCTCTTACATTGAATCCTGCAATGTTCTCTCGATTCAAGTCTATCATATCTCCATGACTAATGCCTCTTTTCCCACTCGCTTGAAGAATACCCAAATCTTTTCCCCATCTTGCAGATTCCACTGGAACGAGTCCGTCATTTACACTTCCTTGAATCTTTTTAATGATTTTATAACTTATATTTAAAGGAAATTTCCCACTTCCAGACTTGCGCATTTGCGACATAACGCTTTGATAGAAAATACCCTCTTGATTTGGTACCTTTTGATTAAATAACATGGCATTCTCTACTGTCAAATCTCTAATTCCACCTAGAAAATCTGGTTGCTTATCTCCTAGTTTTTGAAAAACTTGATTGTAACGTTTTTCTACATACCTTAGTATTACTCTTGGTATCTTTGCAAGTACACGTCAACCCATGCGCACCCCATATGAGGGGTGTTAATCGTGGTAAGTGACGCCACGAAAGGGGCGCACCCAAGACAGCTAATTGCATATCTGCTATCTAAACCACCTTTCGAGTGTGCAATAATATTTACCTTTTCACAGCCCGTATCTTTTACAATCTGCTTGATTTGCTCGCTTAGTTCCTTTGCACTTTCTAGTACCGAAAGAGAGGACTGTTGATTTCCATAATGAACAACTGCACCATTACGTATCAATTCTGCTGGAACTCTTCCCCAATAATTAAAATATTGCCAATCTCGAAAGAAAATACCATGCACCATTAAGACGGGATACTTTGTTCTACAAATCTGATTCTCTTTTCTGACTTCATTGAGTATACGGATATGAGTCTCTATTTCACATTCTAATCTAGCCTTTCTACAAACCCCATGAACCAAAATAATATTTACAACTGGAACCCACCCCAAAAGCAGTACTAATACTTTTTCAAGCACACCCACCTGTTTAGAAAATACGATAATACGTATCATTCCCTGAATAATCATAGATTCCAGAACTAGAAAACTAATAAAGACATTAAGTATACTTGCCTCTATCGGAAGAAAAAATACAACCACCAAACATATTAGTACCTCCAAAATACTACAAATAGTCGCTATAAGTATCAATTCTCGACCACCATATAGAATTTGCATACGGACTGACATCTGTCTTGGAACACTCCCACTAATTCTACCTGGAAAAATATGATATACTATGAAAAATAAGCCGCCCAAAACAGTTATCACCATCGTTGTCGGAAATCGTACACTTGTTATGCCTAGTATATATACAATATTGCACAACATTAATATCATTGTAATTGTAATTATTTTTCTCATAATTTTCATGAGGAGTATCTCCTATACCATATCCTTAATCAACTCTAATACAGCCTCTTCTTTCGTCGCCCAGCTTGTACAAATACGCACAACACTCTGTTCATCATCATACTTTTCCCAGAATGTAAGACCATATTTTTCTTTTAGTTTGTTATATTTTTCATTTGGCAAAATAACAAATTGTTGATTGGTGTTGCTTTCAATGGCAAATTGGTAACCTTGTTTCATGAGCTCTGTCTGTATCTTCATGCTCAAATCAATCGCATGTTTCGCGATGTCATAATACAGATTATTGCTAAACAATTCTTCGAACTGGATACCTAGCAAACGTCCTTTTGCCAGCATTCCACCTCTTTGCTTGATGATATAACGAAAATCTGCTTTCATGTCTGGGTTACAAATCACAACTGCTTCACCAAATAGTGCCCCCACTTTCGTTCCACCAATATAAAATACATCACATACTTGTGCTAAAAGCTCTAAGGTCACATCTGTGTTCTCTGCCACCAATCCATAACCAAGTCGTGCACCATCTAAAAATAGTGAAAAACCAGCTTTATCACAAACTTTGCGAATGTCCAATAACTCATCTTTCGTATAAAGTGTTCCCATCTCTGTTGGGTGCGAAATATACACCATCTTGGGTTGTACAACGTGTTCAAAGGAATCATCTTCCTTATGTAGCGTATACACTTCTTCTATTTGCTCGGCACTCACTTTACCGTTGCTATGTGGCAATGCCAATACCTTATGTCCTGTAGCCTCAATCGCCCCTGTTTCGTGAACATTGATATGTCCTGTATCTGCTGCGATTACGCCTTGATGTGGACGAAGTGCTGAAGCGATTACAATCGTATTCGTCTGTGTGCCTCCTACTAAAAAATGTACATCAGCATCTGTATTGTTACATTCTTTTTGTATCAGCTTTCTCGCATTCGCACAATATTCGTCCTCACCATATCCTACGGTTTGCACGAAATTTGTTTCACTTAGCTTCTCTAAAATTTTTGGGTGTGCACCCTCTGTATAATCACTGTTAAACAAAATCATTCTCTCATCTCCTTTTTATAATATTTCCAAATCTATGTACTGTCTTTTTTATTATACAACAAAGGACGCAGTTATGCACTACGCCCTTTTATTTATGGTGAATTTTTATGCCTTGTTATACAAAACCTCACTAGGAGATTCTTTTAATCTAGCAACTCAAATTCTTCTGTTTCTTCTTTCAACAGCTCTTCTTCAAGTGCTGCCTTTACTATATTTTCTTGTATATCTGACTCTGATTCGATATTAACATCACGGTATTTTTTCATACCTGTTCCGGCTGGAATTAGTTTACCGATAATTACATTTTCTTTCAAACCAATCAATGGGTCAACTTTTCCCTTAATCGCCGCCTCTGTCAGTACCTTTGTAGTCTCCTGGAATGACGCTGCTGATAAGAAAGAATTTGTTGCAAGAGAGGCTTTGGTGATACCAAGCATAATCTGCTCTCCAACTGCTGGCTCTAAGCCTTGTTCTTCTAATTCTTTATTCTTATCTATAAAGTCTAAGCTATCTACCATTGCTCCTGGTAGGAATGCAGAGTCACCATTCTCTTCAATGCGAATCTTCTTAAGCATTTGTCTTACGATAACTTCAATATGCTTATCATTAATTTCCACACCTTGCAAACGGTAAACACGTTGTACTTCTTGAATCATGTAATCTTGCACAGCACGTACACCTTTGATTTTTAAGATGTCATGAGGGTTTACACTACCCTCTGTAAGTTCATCACCTGCTTGCAATTTTACACCATCTTGAATCTTAATTCTAGAACCATATGGAATCAAGTATGCTTTCGTTTCACCTGTTTTATCGTTTGTGACAATCACTTCACGCTTTTTCTTTGTGTCGCTTAGCACTGCTGTACCATCAAATTCTGTGATAATCGCAAGACCTTTTGGCTTTCTTGCCTCAAAAAGTTCCTCTACACGAGGAAGCCCTTGTGTAATGTTATCTCCAGCCACACCACCTGTATGGAATGTACGCATTGTAAGCTGTGTTCCTGGCTCTCCAATAGATTGTGCTGCAATAATACCAACTGCTTCACCAACTTGAACTGGTTCACCTGTTGCCATGTTTGCACCATAACATTTAGCACAAACTCCAATATGTGATTTACAAGTTAAGATTGTACGAATCTTTACTTGTGTAATTGGTTTTTTCTTAGCATCTACACCAATCTTAACGATTTCTTCTGCACGCTTTGGCGTAATCATATGATTGGCTTTTACCAATACATTGCCCGCTTTATCTTTAATTTCTTCACAAGAAAAACGACCTGTAATACGTTCTTGAAGTCCCTCAATTTCTTCGTTTCCGTCCATAAATGCCTTTACATACATTCCTGGAATTTCGGCCCCCAGTCTATTTCACGAATAATCAAGTCTTGAGATACATCAACCAAACGTCTAGTTAAGTATCCTGAATCGGCTGTACGAAGTGCTGTATCTGAAAGTCCCTTTCTCGCTCCATGTGCAGACATAAAGTACTCTAGTACGTCTAGTCCCTCACGGAAGTTCGATTTGATTGGCAACTCAATCGTACGCCCTGTTGTATCTGCCATAAGCCCACGCATACCTGCTAATTGCTTAATCTGCTTGTCAGAACCACGCGCTCCTGAATCTGCCATCATAAAGATGTTGTTATACTCATCTAGGTTTGAAAGTAATGCCTCTGTAAGTGCATCATCTGTCGCTTTCCATGTCTCGATAACCTCTTTATAACGCTCTTCTTCTGTAATCAATCCACGCTTATAGTTCTTCGTAATCTTATCAACTGTATTCTGTGCTGCCTCAATCATTGCTGGTTTTTCATCTGGCACAGTCATATCCGAAATAGATACAGTCATCGCTGCCTGTGTTGAATATTTATAACCTGTTGACTTGATATTGTCTAGCACTTCTGCTGTCGCTGTTGCACCGTGTGTATTGATAACCTTTTCCAAAATCTGCTTTAGCTGTTTCTTTCCTGATAGGAAGTCAACTTCTAGTGCAAGTGCATTTTCTTCTTTTGTTCTATCAACAAAGCCCAAATCTTGTGGGATAATCTCATTGAAAATGAATCTACCTAGTGAAGATTCTACCACGCCCGAAATTGTTGTACCATCTGGTAGTTGTTTCGCCATACGTACTTTGATTTTTGCGTGTAGCGTAATCACTTCATTTTCATAAGCTAAAATCGCCTCGTTTACATCTTTAAAGAACTTCCCTTCGCCTTTTACACCCTCTCGTAACTGTGTTAGATAATAAATACCTAATACCATATCTTGAGATGGAACTGCTACTGGTGCACCGTCAGACGGTTTCAAAAGGTTGTTTGGTGACAGTAGTAAGAATCTACATTCTGCTTGTGCCTCTACGGATAGTGGTAGATGCACTGCCATCTGGTCACCATCGAAATCGGCATTGTATGCTGTACAAACCAATGGGTGAAGTTTAATTGCTTTCCCCTCTACCAAAATCGGTTCAAATGCTTGAATACCCAATCTATGTAGCGTAGGTGCGCGGTTTAGCATAACTGGGTGTTCTTTGATAACACCCTCTAGCACGTCCCACACCTCTGGTTGAAGCCGTTCCACCATTTTTTTAGCATTCTTTATGTTATGTGCTGTTCCATTTTCCACCAATTCTTTCATAACGAATGGCTTGAACAATTCGATTGCCATTTCTTTTGGCAAACCACACTGGTAAATCTTAAGTTCTGGTCCTACTACGATAACCGAACGACCCGAATAATCCACACGTTTTCCAAGTAAGTTCTGGCGGAAACGCCCTGATTTTCCTTTTAGCATATCAGAAAGAGACTTAAGCGCTCTATTACCAGGTCCTGTAACTGGACGCCCACGACGTCCGTTATCAATAAGTGCATCTACTGCCTCTTGTAGCATACGCTTTTCATTACGTACGATAATATCTGGCGCACCTAAATCAAGCAATCTCTTCAAACGATTGTTACGGTTGATAATTCTACGATATAAATCATTTAAGTCAGAGGTTGCAAATCTTCCTCCATCTAATTGAACCATAGGACGCAAATCTGGTGGAATTACTGGAATTGCTGTCAATACCATCCACTCCGGTTTATTCCCTGATTCACGAAATGCTTCGATTACTTCCAAGCGTTTTACAATTCTTGCACGCTTTTGTCCTGTTGCCGTTTTTAATGCACTTTGCAATTCTGTACATTCTTTTTCTAAATCAATCGCTCCTAACAGCTTTTGTACAGCTTCTGCACCCATACCGACTTTAAACTGTGTTCCCCATTTTTCGTATGCGTCTTGATACTCTGCCTCTGAAAGCACTTGCTTGTATTGTAAATCAGTCACACCCTTATCCAATACGATATAAGATGCAAAATATAATACTTTCTCAAGTGTTCTTGGCGAAATATCTAAGATCAGTCCCATACGGCTTGGTATTCCTTTGAAATACCAAATATGAGATACTGGTGCTGCCAAGTCAATATGTCCCATACGTTCACGTCGTACGCTTGCTTTCGTCACTTCAACTCCACAACGCTCACAGATTACACCTCTATAGCGAATCTTTTTGTATTTTCCACAGTGACACTCCCAGTCTTTACTAGGGCCAAAGATTTTTTCACAAAAGAGTCCCTCTTTTTCAGGCTTCAATGTACGGTAATTGATGGTTTCCGGTTTTGTAACTTCACCCCTAGACCAATCTAAAATCTTCTTTGGTGATGCAAGTCCGATTTTAATTGCATCAAATGTCATTGGCTGATAGGATACCTCGTTGTTATTTCCTGTCATATATTGGACTCCTTTCTACATGTCATCTGAAAATTCTTCAAAGTTAAACTCTACTTCATCATCTTCCTCAGTTGGCTCATCTACTACATCTACTAATTCTTCGCCTGCAAATTCTTGTTGGCTAAATCCATGAGCCTCATATGATTCCTCTTTGTTTTTATACTTTTTATCACCCTCGATAACGGATTGTAGATTCATTTCTCCATAATCAACGCTTTCCATAATCTCTACTTCGCTTTGATCCTCACGCAATACACGTACATCAAGTCCAAGTGATTGAAGTTCTTTTAAAAGAACTTTAAATGATTCTGGAATACCAGGTTCTGGGATATTCTCACCCTTAATAATTGCCTCATAAGTTTTCACACGTCCAATGACATCATCTGATTTCATTGTCAAGATTTCTTGTAGTGTATAAGATGCACCATATGCCTCAAGTGCCCACACTTCCATCTCTCCGAATCTCTGTCCACCAAACTGTGCTTTTCCTCCAAGTGGCTGTTGTGTTACCAATGAGTATGGACCTGTTGAACGTGCATGAATCTTATCATCAACCAAATGATGTAGCTTCAAGTAATGCATATGTCCAATCGTAATCGAACTATCGAAGTATTCTCCTGTTCGCCCATCACGCAATCTTACCTTTCCATCACGTGTCAATGGTACACCTTTCCATAACTCTCTGTGTTCTCTATTATCTGACAAATATTGCATTACTTCTGGCAATAAGTCGTCTTTGTACTTCGCCTCAAATTCTTCCCATTCCGTATTAACATAGTCATTTGCCAAATCCAAAGTATCCATAATGTCATCTTCGTTTGCACCGTCAAATACTGGTGTTGCAATGTTAAAGCCAAGTGCTTTTGATGCAAGACTTAAGTGAATTTCTAGTACTTGACCGATATTCATACGAGATGGCACCCCTAGTGGGTTTAACACGATGTCAAGAGGTCTGCCGTTTGGTAAGTATGGCATATCTTCTACTGGCAACACGCGTGAAACAACACCCTTATTACCATGACGTCCAGCCATCTTATCTCCAACTGAAATTTTTCTCTTTTGTGCAATGTAAATACGAACGGTTTGGTTTACTCCTGGAGATAATTCGTCTCCATTTTCTCTCGTAAACACTTTCGCATCTACTACAATTCCGTATTCCCCATGTGGTACTTTCAGTGAAGTATCTCTAACTTCTCTGGCTTTTTCCCCAAAGATAGCACGAAGCAGTCTTTCTTCTGCTGTTAGTTCTGTCTCTCCTTTTGGTGTTACCTTGCCTACAAGAATGTCTCCTGCACGAACCTCTGCACCAATACGGATAATACCTCTTTCGTCCAAATCTTTAAGTGCATCATCACCCACACCTGGAATATCACGCGTAATCTCTTCTGCACCTAACTTAGTATCACGAGCTTCAGCTTCATATTCTTCAATGTGAATCGAAGTATATACATCTTCTTGAACCAAACGTTCACTTAGAAGAACCGCATCTTCGTAGTTATATCCCTCCCACGTCATGAAGCCGATAAGTGGGTTTTTACCAAGTGCCATTTCCCCATTTGCAGTTGATGGTCCATCTGCAATAACCTGTCCTGCCTCTACGCGTTCTCCTTTGACTACAATCGGTCTTTGGTTGTAGCAGTTGCTTTGGTTACTTCGTAGGAATTTTGTTAATTTATATGTTTTTTTCGTTTTGTCATCATTTTTGATAATGATTTCTTTTGCAGTAGAACGTTCTACAACTCCTGCTTGCTCTGTTACAACACACACACCAGAATCGACTGCTGCTTTTACTTCCATTCCAGTACCTACAACTGGTGCCTCTGTAAGCATAAGAGGTACTGCCTGACGTTGCATGTTCGATCCCATAAGCGCACGGTTCGCATCATCATTCTTAAGGAATGGAATCAATGCTGTCGCTACTGAGAATACCATCTTAGGTGATACGTCCATGTATTCAAATGCGCCACGTTCGTATTCTTGTGTTTCTTCTTTGTAACGCCCAGATACATTCTTATGAATGAAGTGCCCCTCATCATCTAATGGCTCATTCGCTTGTGCTACGTGCAAGACATCTTCTTCATCTGCTGTCATATAAACAACTTCATCTGTAACAACTGGATTCTCTGGATCTGTACGATCTATTTTTCTATAAGGTGCTTCAATAAAGCCATATTGATTAATTCGTGCATAACTCGCAAGTGAGTTAATAAGTCCGATGTTTGGTCCCTCTGGCGTTTCAATCGGACACATTCTTCCATAATGAGAATAATGTACGTCACGTACTTCAAACCCTGCTCTATCTCTTGATAGACCACCTGGCCCAAGTGCACTAAGACGTCTCTTGTGTGTCAATTCACCCAATGGGTTGTTTTGATCCATAAACTGTGATAATTGTGAAGAACCAAAAAATTCTTTGATTGCTGCTGTAACTGGCTTAATATTCACCAAAGATTGTGGTGTAATCGTCTCTAAATCTTGCGTTGTCATACGCTCACGAACAACTCTTTCCATTCTAGAGAGACCAATTCTGTATTGGTTCTGCATCAACTCACCTACAGCACGAATACGACGGTTGCCCAAGTGGTCGATATCATCGTCATTCCCCATGCCATATTCTAAATGAATATTGTAGTTGATTGACGCGATAATGTCCTCTTTTGTGATATGTTTTGGAATTAAATCTGTAATGTTCTTGCGAATCATCTCTTTTAATTCTTCAATATCTCCTGCTGTTTCTTCTAGCATTCCCTCTAATACAGGGTAGTATACCAATTCTGTTACGCCAACTTCTGTTGGGTCAATCCCAACGATTTCTTGCAAGTCAACCATCATATTGGATAGGACTTTTACACTGCCCTCTTCTTCCCCTTGCTTTTGAATGCATACGAATGGAACTGCCGCATTTTGTATCTTATCCGCCAATTCTCTTGTTATTTCTGTTCCTTGTTTCACAAGTACTTTCCCCGTTAATGGGTTCTTCACGCTTTCCGCTAAGACTTGTCCTGTGATTCTATTCTTAAGTGCTAATTTTTTATTAAACTTATAACGCCCTACCTTTGCCAAGTCATAACGTCTTGGGTCAAAGAACATGGACATAATCAAACTCTCTGCGCTATCCACTGCAAGTGGCTCGCCCGGACGAATCTTTTTATACAGCTCTAATAGCCCCTCATGGTAGCTCTGTGCTGTATCTTTTCCAAAACTCGCCAAAATCTTTGGCTCTTCACCAAACAATTCGACAATTTCTGCATTTGTACCGATTCCCAATGCTCTAATCAACACAGTAATTGGTACTTTTCTTGTTCTATCTACTCTTACATAAAAAACGTCATTGGAGTCGGTCTCATATTCTAACCATGCCCCACGATTTGGTATTACGGTAGAAGAGTATAGCTCTTTTCCGATTTTATCGTGCGCAGTTGCATAATAGATTCCAGGAGAACGAACTAATTGGCTTACAATAACTCTCTCTGCCCCATTAATTACGAAAGTCCCCGTCTCTGTCATCAAAGGAAGATCGCCCATAAATATTTCATGTTCGTTGATTTCATCTGTTTCTTTATTGTAAAGACGTACTCTAACCTTTAGTGGCGCTGCATAGGTTGTATCGCGTTCTTTACATTCCTCTATTGTATACTTTACATCATTTTTATATAATGTAAAATCTACAAATTCCAAACTCAAGTGTCCACTATAATCAGCGATTGGAGAAATATCTGCAAATACCTCTTTTAGACCCTCACTCAAAAACCATTGGTAAGAATCTTTTTGGACTTCAATCAAATTTGGCATTTCTAATACTTCTTTTTGTCTCGCATAACTCATTCTTGAGCTTTTCCCTGTAACTATGGGGCGGATTCTATTTTTTTCCATTGACGTCACACTCCTTTTTGTCGTTTATATGGCTATTATCCCACAATAGTGCATTTTCAACTATATCACGTAAGTATTTGTTTTGTCAATCAGTTTTTTAGAAAATTTCCAGAAGTTTCTAGAAAGTTATTTGTAAAATTCAAAAATGCAGTATAGTGAGCTTTGCCCCACTATCTGCATTATGACATTATGCACCAGATACATGTTACCGATTAGCAATAACAATGTTATGAATTGTTTCGGTTTCATAATACCATGAAATTTCTACCGTTCTCATATAATCAGGACTATAGTACCAATATTCAAACATCGTTGGCAATGATTCGTTAGTTGGTTCCCCGTAAGCCGCGATAACCTCTTCTTTGCTTGATTCAGCCGTAATCCCTTTTGGCAGTACTATGTTAAGCTTTGGTATTGTATTATCGTAGTCTTGCTTACTTGGACTAATTTGAACAGCGTAGCACTCTTTTAAGGGACGTTCATTCTCATAATCATAATTTTCATAGTCTACACTCATCTCTTGCCCTTGTGCATTCACAAGAAAAACGCTATATCTTCGACTTTCTTCTTCAATCATATCATCTGGAGTTTGTTGTGTTTTTTCAGGGTGCATTTCCCAACCATTGTCAAGAAATTCCGACACTGGTGCTGGCAATGTATATACATGTCCATCGAGTTCAAAATTAAAACTATATATATCATCGCCCAACTCCGTTGGCGCCACATATTCATACACTACTCCTGTTGACTCTTCTTCTGATTCTTCTTCCTCTTGCTCTGCGCTTCGTTCTTCGACTTGTTCTTCTATCGCATCGCTACTTGTATCTTCTGGCTTATTATTCGCACACCCTGTAAGCATAATCGCTAGCAATGTTAATATTAATAATTTTTTCATCATTGCTTCCTCTTTCTATAAAAAAGGCACCTTTCATTTCGAATTTCCCCGAAATGAAAAGTGCCTTTTGCTGACTATTTAAGTACTACTTCTGCACCTTCAGCTTCTAACTTTGCTTTGATTTCTTCTGCTTCTGCTTTCGCTGCAGCTTCTTTAAGCACTTTTGGAGCTCCGTCTACTAAGTCTTTTGCTTCTTTTAGTCCAAGTCCTGTTACTTCACGAACTACTTTGATTACTTTAACTTTTGATGCGCCTGCTGATACTAATTCTACATCAAATTCGTCTTTTTCAGCTGCACCGCCTGCTGCGTCTCCACCTGCTGCAACTACTGCAACACCTGCTGCTGCAGATACACCGAATTCTTCTTCACATGCTTTTACTAAATCATTCAATTCTAATACTGATAATTCTTTGATTGCTTCAATCATTTCAGCTGCTGTTAATTTTGCCATTTTATATTTCCTCCATTTTGGTTTTATTTTTGCTAATTCTACTCTTCTACTGCTTCAGTCGCTTCTTCTGCTTCGGCCGTTTCTGGTGCAGCTTCTGCTGCTGACTCTTCCACTACCGCTTCTGCTGGTGCTTCTTCGCCTGCTGGTTGTGCTTCTGCAATTTGTTTAAGCACACGAGCAAAGTTCGTAATTGGAGATTGCATGCTTCCCAATAATTTAGATAGCAATTCTTCTCTTGAAGGAATTGTTGATAATTCCAATAATCCTGCTGCATCATAAACAGCTCCCTCAACTACTCCCGCTTTCATCTCTAATGCTGGTGCAGTCTTTGCAAACTTCGCCAAGATTCTAGCTGGTGCGGTTGCATCTTCTTTTGAAACAACGAGTGCACTAGGTCCTTCTAAATGCTCGTCCAATTGTGCATAGTCTGTTCCTTCAAACGCTCTTCTCATCATTGTGTTTTTACAAACCTTATACAAAACACCTGCTTCTCTTAGCTCTTTACGTAAAACAGTATCTTCTGCAACTGTTAATCCACGATAATCCACTAATACTACCGATTGTGCGTCTTTGACTTCATCAGCAATTGTTTGTACGATTGGTTGTTTTAATTCCACTTTTGCCACGCTTAGTATACCTCCTTATTTTTCTATTTACTGCCTATCTTCGGATAGATTTCCATACAAATTAAGTATAAAAATCAAAAACCTCTTCATGCACAAAGACACAAAGAGGTATAAATTCATCGAATTCAACTTTCCTCGGTAGGTGATTGCTCTTATGCCTTTCGGCACCTACTGTCTCTGGCAGTTAATGCTTTGCTATTATAGCATCGCTTTATATGATATGTCAACTATAGTTTCGCTGGATTCACTTTCACTCCAGGTCCCATTGTAGATGACAATGAAATGCTCTTTAGGTATTGACCTTTTAAAGCTGCTGGTTTTGCTTTTAAAATTGCTCCAATCAATGTTTGGAAATTATCTAATAATTGTTCTTCTGTAAAAGAAGCCTTTCCAACTGGAACATGGATAATATTTGTCTTATCCAATCTATATTCAATCTTACCTGCTTTGATGTCATTGATTGCTTTTGTAACATCCATAGTAACAGTTCCTGCTTTTGGGTTTGGCATCAAACCTTTTGGTCCAAGTACACGTCCTAGACGTCCAACTACACCCATCATATCAGGAGTTGCTACGATTACATCGAATTCAAACCAGTTTTCGTTTTGAATCTTAGGAATCAATTCTTCGCCACCTACAAAATCTGCGCCAGCTGCCTTTGCTTCTTCTGCTTTTGCATCCTTTGCAAATACCAATGTACGAACTGTCTTCCCTGTTCCGTGTGGTAATACTACTGCACCACGAATCTGTTGATCCGCATGACGCCCATCGCATCCTGTTCTGATGTGAGCTTCAATTGTTTCATCAAACTTCGCTACTGCTGATTTCTTAGTTAATGCTACTGCTTCTGCTGTATCATAAAGTGTTGCTCTGTCAATTGACTTTGCACTCTCTAAATATTTCTTTCCTCTTTTCATGCTTTATTACCTCCTAGTGGTACAATCGGGGATAACCCCTTCCACTGTCTATTATTGTTTACAATTGCGTTTGCCACTTCTACTCTTCTACTGTAACACCCATACTTCTGCAAGTTCCTGCAATCATGCTGATTGCTGTTTCAATTGTTGCCGCATTCAAGTCTGGTCTCTTAAGTTCTGCAATTTCTTGCAATTGTGCCTTTGTGATTGTTGCAACTTTTGTTTTGTTTGGAACACCTGATCCTGATTTGATGTTACATGCTTTCTTTATCAATACTGCTGCTGGTGGTGTCTTCGTGATGAAGCTAAAACTTCTGTCATTGTAAACAGTAATAACTACAGGAATAAGCAAGTCTCCTTGATCCGCTGTCTTAGCATTAAACTGTTTTGTAAAGTCTACGATGTTTACACCGTATTGTCCAAGTGCAGGTCCAACTGGTGGTGCTGGTGTTGCCTTGCCCGCAGGAATCTGCAATTTGATATAACCTTCTACTTTTTTTGCCATTTTGTAACCTCCTTGTGGTATTGGCGGGGATTTCCCTCCCACGTTATTTCGCCTCAGATGCTACGCACCTGTGTTATGAATAAATCCTCTCTTTATAATAAGAGGAAGTATATCTTATAGTTTCCTTACTTCTGTAAATGCAATATCTACTGGCGTTTCACGCCCAAATAATTCAACATTAATCGTCAAGCTCTGTTTTTGAACGTTGATTGCCTGTATCGCTCCCACGGTATTCTCCCAAGCTCCAGAAATGACGGTAACTGTATCGCCTTCTTTGAAGTCAATTACAAGATTTTCTTGTTGTACACCAAGTGGTCCCATCTCCGCTTCTGTAAGCGCTACTGGTTTTGACCCCGGTCCTACAAAGCCTGTTACACCTCTTGTATTACGTACAACATACCATGTGTCGTCGTTCATAACCATGTGAATCAGCACATAGCCTGGGAACATCTTCTTCTGACTTGTCTTCTGAACACCATTTTTGAGTTCTACAACATCTTGCATAGGAACACGAACTTCCAAAATCTCTTCTTCTAAATGACGATTTGAAATCGTTTTATCAATATTCGCCTTTACCTTATTCTCATATCCCGAATAGGTATGCACTACATACCATTTTGCTTCTGCCATAAAATCACCTTTCTTACTTCTGACTCTATTTCACCAAAAATTCTACACCATACTTTACAATAAAGTCTATCATTGTAATCAGTAATCCTAAAACGATAGTAATGGCTACTACTGCTGTCGTCTGCTTTGCAAGTGTTTTCTTATCTGGCCAAACAATCTTCTTAAACTCTATGCATAGCGCTTTGAATTTGCTTGTCTTCTTCACTTCGCTCATAACATGCCTTCCTTTCAACGACTATTTCGTTTCTTTGTGTAATGTGTGTGATTTACAGAACTTACAATACTTCTTTGTTTCCATACGGTCTGGATGATTCTTCTTATCTTTTGTCATATTGTAATTACGTTGTTTGCAATCTGTACATTCTAATGTGATTCTTGTGCGCATCACTTCCACCTCGCTTTTAACTTTCCAATTTTTATGTTACACGATGGTTCTTAAGACTCTTCAAATTTTTAGGTATAAAAAAAAGACCTACTTCCATTCGCCATAATACTATAACATGTGGAAACAAGTCTCGTCAAACTATTTTTTACATTTTGTCAAACTATTTTTTTACATTTATCAAACTATTTTTTACATTTCCTTAAAATAAATTCAAAGACACATCGCCATATAAAATGGTAGATGTGTAATACCATCTTTCACTTGCACATCCTTTGCGTAAAGAATGTATGCATTTCCAATGTGACGCGAAAACTTTCTTCGGAACTTATCAATTGAAGAATGCGATATATAATT
>JGI994J12354_10002848_pt1 | contig 16524 bp, 14 predicted proteins | sample IntmicLarv3ML3BL_FD_12354 | JGI IMG/M metagenome (IMG submission 12354) | reverse complement strand
TTTTGACATTTTTCACACATTGCGTGTTGACTTTATGGGGCAAAGGTACGATAATAAGGGTATATGTCGTTGTGGATTGTCTGTCATCCCATCCGCCCTTCGCAGGGGACACGCACCCGGGCGTCCCGCCATCACGGCACAGGGCTACCAATACAGAAGCAAAGGAGCACCGATTATGAGCATTATGGAGGAACTGAAGCGCTGGGTTAACGGCGGAGACGAGGACGACGAGGATTTCGACGATTTCCCTCAGCCCAAAAGGCAGCCGTCCCGCGCCCCGGTGGAGGAGACCCCTATCACCGATTTCCGCCGCAGCAGCAACAACAAGGTGGTTAACATCAACGCCACTACCCAGCTGGCCGTGGTGCTGGTCAAGCCCGAGCGCTTTGAAAACGCCGCCGAGATTGCCGACCATCTGCGTGAAAAGCGCACCGTGGTGCTCAATCTCGAGCAGACCAACAAGGACGTGGCCCGCCGCCTGGTGGATTTCCTCAGCGGCGTCACCTACGCGCAGGACGGCAAAATTAAGAAGGTGGCCAACAGCACCTTCATCATCACGCCCTACAATGTCGACATTTTGGGCGATCTTATCGACGAACTGGAAAATAACGGGCTGTACATATGATGGCACTGGCGATACTCTCCTACTCGGCAAAATATATCATCGCCACGGTTTTTGAGGTGCTGGGCTGGGTGCTCTTCGTCTCGGCCATGGCGTCGTGGATTCCCCAGGTGCGCCAGAGCAAGCTGGGCGAGATGCTCTACATGCTCACCGAGCCGCTGGTGCGCCCCATGCGCCGCCTGCTGCACACCATTCCGGCCATGCGGCGCCTGCCCCTGGATTTTTCACCCCTGGCCACCTATTTTGTGCTCATTTTGCTCGAGCGCCTGGTGTGGATGATTTGATTTTTGCAGTTGTTCCATATGGCCCGGATGGCCATTCGCCTCACCCACCACAGAAAAAAGGGGGATAAGCTGTGCTGACGCCACAGGAGATTCAGGATAAAAAATTCGAGAAGGCCATGTTTGGCGGCTACGACATGGGCCAGATTGACCATTTCCTCGATGAGGTTTTGAGCGATTACACCTCACTTTACAAGGAAAACGCCACCTTGAAGGCCAAAATGCGGGTGCTTGTGGACAAAATCGAGGAGTACCGCGCCGTGGACGAGGAGATGCGCAAGACCCTCTACACCGCTCAGGTGACCGCCAAGGACATGGTGGACAAGGCTCAGGCCGAGGCCGATGGCCTGCTTCGTGATGCCCGTGCCGAGGCCGATCAGCAGCTGACCGAAATGCGCAGCGAAATCGAGGCCGAGGAAAAGCGCCTCCAGGAGGCCCGCAAGGCCAACGCCACCTACATCAACAAAATCAAGGAGGCCATGCGCCGCAACATCGAGCTGATGGACTCCATCCTCGACATCCCCCAGCAGGATTTGCTCAAGCAGGACAAGGCCCCCAAGGGCCGCCCGGCCCCGAGGGATGACTTTGAGGTGGTGCTGCCCGAGGAAGTCATGGAGCCGGTCAAGGCGCCTGTCCCCGCCGCCGCCGAGGATGACCCGGTGGCCGCCGTGGCCCAAGCGGTTATCGCCACCCAGATTGCCCAGGCGGCCCAGAGTGCCGCCCATCTGGCCGACAGCTCCCATGCCATCCCCCCCGTCTCCACGGGCGGCGCGCGGCTGGCCCAGCCCCAGACCCCCGAGGCCGACATCACGCCCCGGGAGGGCGGCTTCGCCGAGATGGAGACCCGGTTTTTCGATGTCGAGCTGGGCGGCGCCCAGAGCGAGGGCATGGAGGCCGAGGAGGGCGACACCGCCAAGATTTACGGCGACGCGACCTTCACCCCAAAGCCGAGGTTCGATTTCAGCGACATCCGCTTCGGCAAGGATTACACCGAGGACAACGAATAGTGTAGCGATTAAAGCCCGGGAGTGCTGCTCCCGGGCTTTTTTTGTGCACCGCGCACTTTTTCTCTCGCACTTCGGGCATCTGGGCCGTAAGGCCCAGCGGCCCAGGGCACGCAGCAAAATCATAGGCCGGTGCTGAACGATTTGCCAAGGAAAGGTATGCGAGGGGGCTTGGGGGCCCAACTTCCTCTATCGCCATTCGGGTCGGGCCCCCAAGGTTTTTTGCTTACTTTTTCACCTGAAAAAGTAAGGGCCTGTCCGGCCAGAGGACGAAGCTTAAGCATAGCAAAGTGCCATCCACAAAAGAACGCGCCAGTCCCATCCATCAAAACCCCATTGACCGCCGCCCTCAAAAAGCGTATGATAGACACATCACCCAAAACACTTGGAGAGAAGGTATTTTTGCATGAAAAGAGCGTACATTTCTGTCGACATCGAGGGCATGGCCGACGTCATGACCGGCCTTTCGGTCTCCCGCAGCGGCCCCGACTTCGCCGTAGCCCGCAAGCGGCTGGCCAAGGATGTCAATGCGGCCGTTAGAGCCTGCTTCGACAGCGGCTACGAGGAGGTCGTGGCCTGTGACGGCCACGCCGACATGGAGAACCTCATCATCGAGGACCTCGACCCCCGGGTTCAGCTCATCTCGGGCGCCATGCGCTCGAGCCTGCAGATGCAGGGCATTGATGAGGGCTTTGACGCCTACATCTCTTTCGGTCACGCCGGCGCGGGGCAGAACATCGATGGCGTGCTCAACCATTGCTACAACGGCGGAAAAATCTACAACCTGCGCCTCAACGGCCAGACCATGAACACCGAGACCGTCTTTAATGCCGCCATCGCCGGCCATTACGGCGTGCCGCTGGTGGCCGTCATCGGCGACGAGGCCGTGTGCCGCGAGGTCAAGGCCTTTGTGCCCAATGTGGAGGGCATCGCCGTCAAGCGCGGCTACTCCCGTTACTGCGCCGTCTCGGTGCACCCCGAGAAGGCCGCGCAGATGATTTACGACGGCGTCATGGCCGGGCTCAAGCGCCGCGACGAGATCAAGCCCCTCGCCCTGCCCGAGCCCCTGGCCATGGAGATTGACTTCAAGGATACCGGCTGCGCCGATTCGGCCAGTCTGGTGCCCGGTGTCCAGCGCCTGGCCCCGCGCACCGTCCGCTTCGAGGGCGATGCCGAGACCGTCTTCAAGGTGCAAACCCTGCTGATTTATCGTTTGGTAGACAGGCTTTAATGTTGCATTGGCAATAAAAAGCCACCCCGTTTGGGGTGGCTTTTTTATTGCGGCCCTTCGTAGGGCGTGACGACCTCGGTACGCCGCCGGTCAGGTTAATTCGCCGTCTTTCATCAAAACAACACCGTCAATCTCCGCAGTGGGGTTCCAATAGACCATATCAAAATGGATGGGCGCGGGGTTTTCGCCACCGAAGAAGGCATTGCTGCCCAGGGCAAAATGCCCGGTGCCGTAGGTGCCCTCGTCCTCGATGATTTTGCCGATGACCTTGGCGCAGTCATTGAGGCCCAGAGCAAGCTCGGCGATGGTGTAGGCCCTCGGGTCGCCCGTTCGGGCCAGAATATCCCGAATCTCGGCGGCCTTTTGGCCGCCTTCTATGGATGTTGCGGCGCCTTTTTCCACCACGATGCGCACCGGGGCATCCATGAGCCCGATGCCGGTGGCACTGGCGTCGACGACGAGCACGCCGTCGGTCTCGGCTTCCAGCGGCGCGATGAAGACCTCCACATCGGGGAAGCCCATGCGCTGGCCGGCATCAATGCACAGGCCCGAGCAGACATGGGGCTGCCGCCCCGCGATGCTCAGCGTCAAATCGGTGCCGCCGGGGGCGGTGACGCGGACGCGATGGCCTTTCTCAAAGGCTTCGCGCACCCGCTCGACCCGGGGCCGAAGGCCGACGAAGTCGGCCTCGATGCCGCCCGAGCACATGGCCTCCTCGGTCAGCTCGGTGAGGGCCAGCAGCCGCGCACCCTTCCCGCAGGCCGCCAGGGCGGCCTGCGAATGATAGAGCGTCCGGGAGGTGGGGGCCAAAATGACATCACTTTCCAGCATGGCGGCGGCCACCTCGGGGGTTGGCTCGCCGCCGGGATTTTGCAGCGGCGCGGTGGTGAGCACCATCACAACCGCCCCGGCCTTGGCGCCCGCCAGAGCCAGGGCCCGGGCGATGCGGGGCGAAATCCCGCTGTCGGTGACAATGAGCAACCGCTCGCCCGGCCGGACAGCCATGCACATCTGAATGATTTTTTGCGCGCCGGGCAGTAAATCATGCACGATTGCTTCCTCCTGACGAATAGGCCGCCTTCGGCGACCAGATCCCGCAAAAACTTTTGGAAATTGCATTTCACGCAATTTCTGAATAAAAAATAATCCAAAAATTGTGTGTAACACAATTTTATATAAGTTTTTGCTCAAGCTTTTTTTCAAAAAGCTTGTCGGGTGTGGGGTGAAACCCCACGACCTACGGACAAAGGTTAAGATTGAGCGCCGCCTCGGTGGCTGCGGCCAGCTTAATGAGGGTGGCCTCGTCGAAGCGCCGGCCAATCCAGCAGACACCGATGGGCACGCCGTTTTCCTTTTGCCCCATGGGAATGCCCAGGCTGGGGTGGCCTGTGAGGGTGGTGACGGTGGAAAACCCGGTGCGCACAATGGCGTCCAGGCGGTTGTCGTTGAGGAGCCCGTCCACCAGGGCAATCTGCTGCTCCCGGAAGACCAGAGTCTTGAGGTAGCGCACATCGGTGAGGGTGCCGGTGGTCTCGTTCTGGCAGAGCAGCGCGCGATCCTGACCGTACTTGAGCATGACGGCGGGGTTACTCTGGTTGAACAGGATGACCTCCTGCAGCGACCGGGGCACCGCCCCGCGGCAGCGGCTCAGGTAGCCGTTGAGGCTCTGCGCAAACTCGCACTCCATCACATCGAGGGCCGGCTGGTAATCCATGTCGAAGTCGATGCCTTGGATGAGGGCCGCGCCGGCGCCCTCGAGGAGGGTCAGCAAGGCGTCGAAGGCCCGCTGTTCCTCGGGGGAGCGCGTATCGTAGCCGCTCATGCTCACACCGATGCGGGTACCTGCCAGGGTGGCGTTCTCAAGCGCCGGGGTATAGTCGTAGCGTTCGGCGGCCAGCACGGTCGTGGGGTCGCTGTCATCCCGCCCGGCCATGACGCCCAGCAGGACGGCCATGTCGGCCACGGTGCGGGCCATGGGCCCGGTGGTGTCCATGGTGGCCGAGATGGGCACCACCCCGGCACAGCTGATGAGCCCCTTGGTGGGACGGATTCCACAGAGGCCGTTCTGGGCCGTGGGGCTCATGATAGAGCCGCAGGTGTCGCTGCCCACGGCGGCGGTGCAGAAACGCGCGGCCACCGCCACGCCGGAGCCCGAGCTGGAGCCACCGGGGGTTTCATCGGCACAGTAGGGGTTGACCACCTGCCCGCCTCTGGAGCTGTAGCCCGAGGGGGAGCGGGAGGCCAGGAACTGGGCGAACTCACTCAGGTTGGTCTTGCCCAGGATGATGGCGCCGGCGGCCCGGAGCTTTTTGACCAGCGCGGCGTCCTCGGCGGCAAAGTTGCAGGCCAGCGCCCGCGAGCCGGCGCTGGTCGACATCTTGTCGCCGGTGTCGATGTTGTCCTTGAGCATCACCGGGATGCCGTGGAGGGGGCCGAGAACAGTGCCCTCGGCCTGAAGGCGATCGAGGTGCTCGGCGATGAAGAGGGCGTCGGGGCTGAGCTCGGAGACCGAATGCAGGCCTTCCGGCCCGGCGTCCAGCTTGGCGATGCGGGCGATGTAGCTTGACACCAGCTGCCGCGCGGTGAGGGTTCCGGCCGCCATGGCGGCCCGCATGTCGCGGATGGAGAGGTTGAGGATGTCTTGCATGGGGGTCATCCCTTCGTGAGTTTTTGTGTTGCCCGATAACATTCTAAGACCCTCCTTTTTGTCATTCTGAGGCCGTAGGCCGAAGAATCTTGCCCTGTTATAGAAAGGGTCAAAGGGCAAGATTCTTCGCTTCGCTCAGAATGACAGGGAAGGTCGGGACGGGCCGGGGAATCCGTCCCCTACTTGCAAAGGTTGAGGAAGAAGAAGCTGTACAAGTCGGTTCGCTCCTCGATCATCTTGCTGATGGGCTTGCCCTGGCCATGGCCCGCTGACTTCTCGATGCGGATGTGGATGGGATTGTCTCCGCCGTCGGCGGCCTGCATCGTGGCCGTGAACTTCCGGGCCTGACAGGGGACGACACGGTCGTCGGTGTTGGCCGTCATCATGAGGGTGGGCGGGTAGACCGTATTCATCTTGACATTGTGCAGGGGGGAGTATTTGTAGAGGTAGGGGAACTGCTCGGGGTCGTCGGCGCAGCCGAACTCGCCAATCCAGTTGTGGCCCGAGGTGAAGTGATGATAGCGCAGCATGTCGAGCACCGGCACCCACACGATGACCGCGCCGAAGAGCTCGGGCCGCTGGGTGACGCAGGCGCCGGTGAGCAGTCCGCCGTTGGAGCGGCCCATGATGCCCAGCTTTTTGTTGCAGGTGTAGCCCTGGGCGATGAGATATTCCCCCGCCGTGATGAAATCGTCGAAGACATTCTGCTTGCTCTCGAGCATGCCGCCCCGATGCCAGGCTTCGCCGTACTCGGCGCCGCCGCGCAGGCAGGGCTCGGCGTGGACACCGCCCTGCTCGAGCCAGGTGAGCACGGCCACCGAGAAGGCCGGCATGCGGCTCAGGTTATAGCCGCCGTAGCCGTAGAGCACGGTGGGGTGGCTGCCGTCCAGCGTAAGGCCCTTCTTGCGGGTGATGAACATGGGCACCCGGGTGCCGTCCTTGGAGGGGTAGAACTCCTGCACCGTCTCATAGTCCCCGAAGGGGAAGTCGACCTTGGGCGCAAACCAGGTGGTCATACTGCCCTGTTCGAAATCGTAGCACATCACCGTGTTGGGGGAGAGGAAGCTGCTGAAGCTGAAGAAGAGCTGTTTGCCTTCGTCCACCACCGAGCTCTCGCTGATGGAGCCCAGGCCGGGCATGGCGATTTCGCGGATGAGCTTGCCGTCGAGGCCGAAAATCCGCAGCTGATGGCAGGCGTGGTGGAGGAAGCAGCACAGCAGCTGACCGTTGACCAGCTTGCACCACTCGAGCATCTCGCCCTGATCGGGGAGGACGGTCTCCTTGACACCGGCACCGGTCTCCGACAGGCTCACACGGATGACCTTGCCGAAGGGGGCTTCAAGCTGGGTGTAGAGGTAGGCGACGTCATCCTGGACGCTGATGACATTGTAGCCGCCATCGAAGTTATCCGAGATGGGCAGCCACGGGCTGTCCATGTTGTCGAGGGGCTTGAAGAACAGCTTGTTGCGCCGCACGGTGCCGATGCCGATGGTGAGGAAGGCCCACTTCTTGGCGCCGTCGGTGGAGAAGCCGCAGCTCCAGCTGGGGTTTTCCAGGTCTTGATAGATGAGCTGGTCGCTCTCCTGGCTCTGGCCCAGGATGTGGATGTGGAGGGCGGGATTCCACGCCATGGAGGCCAGCACGGCCGCCTTGGGGTCGGGATAGCGGGCGTAGACGAAGCCGCTCTCGTCCTCAAGCCAGCAGATTTCGCTGAACTTGATGTGGTGCAGGGTGTCCTGCAGGTGCTGGCCCGTCTTGAGGTCGAGGACGCGGAAGACCTGCCAGTCCGACCCGGCGGTGGACAGGCCGTAGGCGTAATAGCTGCCCTTGGGGCTGAAGGCCGAGCTGATGACGGCCACCGTGCCGTCCTCGCTGAAGGGGTTGATGTCGAGCACAGTCTCCCACGGGCCGTCCAGAGAGGCCGAGCGGCACAGCACCGGCTGATTCTGGGTGCCGTCGTTGCGCCAGACATAGTAGGTGCCCTCGATGAGGCTCGGCACCCCAGAGCTGGCGAAGCGCCACAGCTCGGTCATGCGGGCCTTGAGGGCGCCGCGGCCCGCGAAGGTCTCGATATAGCCATTGAAGTTGCGGTTTTGGTCGGCCATCCACTGCTGCACCTCGGGGGACTGGTCGTCCTCCAGCCAGCGGTAGGGGTCGGCCACCAAGGTGCCGTGATAGTTGTCGATCTGGTGCTCTCTGCGTGTCACAAAGCGGGGTTTCAAGCTGTCCATAGGGGCCTCCTTGTTGGATTGTTTTTTGCACCAGTGCGTCTTCGCCGCCTGCGGCGTCTCGCTCGGATGGTGGGGCCATCCTCGGTCTTGCCAGACACGACAAGAAACGTCAAGTTGCACTGTGTGCAACGTTGCGTAAATATGTGGATATTATAGCATATGGGATATTGATTTGAAAGAGAATTATAAAAAAGAGGGGGATTCGGGTCAGCTGCCCTGCACCCAATTCCCGCTCCCCGCATAAACTAGCCCGAGAGGTAACCCATCATGCCAAGTAACCCGTCCCTTTGCAGTCTCTGCTGCTGCCTGTGCTGCCCGCCGCCCGAGGCGCGGCGCTTTTGCCTCGCCTTCCGCAAGGTGGACAGCCTGACAGCCCGGCCCCTATCAGGGGCCCGGTTCATCCTGGCTCAGGGCCGCCGCGTGGTGGCCCGGGCGGTGTCGGACGCCGGAGGCCGGGTACGCTTTTGCGGCCTGAGACCGGGGCAGTACACCGTGGCCGAGACCACCCCGGCCCCCGGATACCGGCCCGATTTCCGGCGATTTGCCGCCGTGGTGGACGAGACCGGCGCGGCCTTCATCGCGGGCGTAAGGGCCTGCCGCTTCCGCTGGGGAAATCGGCCTCTGGCGGGCGGCTTCGAGCTCCGTTTTTTAAAGAAAGGAATGACAACCATGGCAATACCCTTGCAGGGCGCTACCTTCCAGCTGCTGGACGGCGGCACACCCATTTTAACGGCCACCTCGGACGAAAACGGCCTGGTGGCCCTGGGGGCGGTCAGCCCCGGCACCTATACCTTGGTCGAGACCCAGACCCCCGACGGCTTCCTGCCCGGCGGGCCCTACACCGTGGTGGTGTCGCCCACCGGCGACATCACGGTGGACGGCCTGCCCCTGGCAGACTTCGTGGCCGAAAACCTGCCCTTCCCCAATTTTGCTTTCGGCAAGACGGACGCGGGCGGCTTGCCCTTGGCCGGCGGCGTTTTCGCACTGGATGACTTGTCGGGCACCATCCAGCACGCCACCAGCACGGCAGCCGGCACGGTCACCTTCTACGGCCTGAGGCCGGGGCAGTACCTGCTGTCGGAGGACACTCCGCCCTTCGGCTACATCCCCGACCCCACCGTCTACCTGGTGGAGGTGTCGGACACCGGCACCATCACCGTGGGCGGTGCCGACCCGACCGGCTTCGCTGTCATTAACGAAGCGGGCCCGGTGGTTGCCTTCGTCAAGATGGATATGACGCCCCAGAGCGCGCCGCCGGTGCTCGACCCCGTGCGCAACGGCGTCCTCCCCGTCACCGGCGCCGGCGTACCGGACAGCGGCATCACACTCACCTGGCCCGGTGGCGGCACCTCCGCCGTGACCGTTGGCCTCGATGGCCGGTGGGAGGTCATCCCGCCCCAGGAGCTGCTGCTGGGCCAAAGTGTGTCGGCGGTGCAGGACACGCCCAATCATCTGCCCAGCGACGCCGTAACCCAGCCGGTGCAGCAGGCCAGCACCCCGCCGCCCATCACGGTCATCCTGGTGGGGGACGCCCAGCTGACCGGCCTTGGGGAACCGGGCAGCAGCATCACCGTGCTGTGGCCTGACGGCTCCACCGGCACCACCACGGTGGAAGGGGACACCACCTGGGGCATCACACCCCCCGGCCCCTTCGTGCTGGGGCAGGTGGTGCGGGCTTACCAGACGACGCCGCCCATGCTGCCCAGCGCCATCGAGAGCATGACGGTGCAGCAGGTCAGCCCGCTGCCCGTCCTTGAGCCGGTCACCGAGGGTGACCCCGTGCTCAACGGCGCGGGCCTCCCCGGCGCCAGCATCGCCATCACCTGGCCGGGCGGCGCACCCGGCGCCGCCGGGGTGGGGGCCTACGGCACCTGGATTGCCTTCCCGCCGGCGGGCCTTGTCGCCGGGCAGGAGATTACGGCCACCCAAACGGCCCCCGGCATGATAGAGAGCGGCCCGGCCTCGGTCACCGTCCAGGGCCCGCCCAGCTGAGGGGTTGAGAGACGCATCTTTTAGATGCATAATACATCTAAAAGATGCAAGGAGGTCACGCACGCTTTTCCGCCCTTGGCCGTTCCGTCGGTGTAAAGATACCCCCTGAGACTTGCACTTCTGTCTCCCTTAGTGTACAGTAGAGGGGAACGAAAATCGGCCCCCAGCGAGGCCGCAAGAGAGGGAGACAATCATCATGAGCGAGGTCATCCTGGGCCGTACCGGCATCCGGTCGCCCAAAAACGCCTTCGGCGTGCTGCCCATCCAGCGCGTCGACAAGGAATACGCCGCTATGCTGCTGCGCAAGGCGCATGGCGCCGGGTTCACCTTTTTCGACACGGCCCGGGCCTATTCCGACAGCGAGGAAAAAATCGGCTACGCACTTTCGGACGTGCGCGATTCCATCACCCTGGCCACCAAGACGGGGGCCAAGGATGCCGCCACCTTTTGGCAGCATCTCGAGACCAGCCTGACAAATCTGCGCACCGACCACATCGACATCTATCAGTTCCACAACCCCGCCACCGTGCCCCTGCCGGGGGACGGCAGCGGCCTCTACGAGGCCATGGCCGAGGCCAAGGCACAGGGCAAAATCCGGCACATCGGCATCACCAATCACACCCTGGCCACCGCCGAGGCCGCCGTGCGCTCGGGCCTCTACGACACTTTGCAATTCCCCCTGTGCTACCTGGCCCAGGAGGCCGACCTCAATCTGGTGCGGCTGTGCGAGGAACACAATGTCGGCTTCATCGCCATGAAGGCGCTCTCCGGCGGGCTGCTGACCCGCTCGGATGCCGCCTTCGCCTGGATGAGCGGCCTGCCCAGCGTGCTGCCCATCTGGGGCATCCAGCGGGAGAGCGAGCTGGATGAGTTCATCAGCTATATGGCGGCTCCGCCGGCTCTGAATGATGAGATGCGGGCCCTTATTGACCACGACCGCGCCGAGCTGGCCGGCAGCTTTTGCAGGGCTTGCGGCTACTGTATGCCCACCTGTCCCGCGGGCATCGAGATATCGAGTTGTGCCCGCATGTCCCAGCTCATCCGCCGCAGCCCCAGCTCGGGACATCTGTCCGAGCGCGGCCGGGCCATGATGAAAAAGGTTGAGACCTGCATCGACTGCGGGGTGTGCAAGACCAAATGCCCCTATGGGCTGGATACCCCGGCGCTGCTGCGGCAGCATTACGAGGATTATAAGCGGATTTTGGCCGGGGAGATTGTGGTTTAGGGGCGAGGGCATCTGTAAGGGAATTTTTGAACGAGATATTTAAATTTGGGGGAGGCCCGGCATCGAAGATGCCGGGCCTCCCCCAATCCCCCTTTGTGGGGTATTAATTCTCGGTGGGTTCTCGGGTTTCGGAGGTGACGGTCCATTCGCCGTCGATGAGGTGGTAGGTGCGCGTGAGTATACCCCAAAAGCCGTTCTCTTGTTCTTCCCACAAACATTCTTGCATTTCGACCGCAATAAAGTGATTTTCGAGATAATCGTAGAATGTTCCACCCCACTTTGATGCACCATAGTGCGTGAACGCAAAAATGCGATGCGCGTTGTCTCCGGTAAAACCGACTGTTGCGCTTTCGCTGATTTCCATGAGCTCGGTGTTTTTGACAAAGCGGCTATTGCTTGTATCCCATAGCCAGAAATAGTTTGGGGAGTTCATCATGATACCGCCCTCATGGATAAGCAGGGAAAGGTCAATATAGCCGTCACCATTCCAATCATCTAGGGAGAAGCCATAATTGTCACGCAGATGCTCTTGATCGGTACTGAGTCCCTCAATCAGCTGATAAAAATCTGGTGCGGAGGCGCGAATTTCGATAACATTGATGCTGATATGGCTACGGAACCGTGCAGGATTCCGGCTCACAATGCCATGGAGGGTGACCTCAAAATCCCCAAGCTGTTCGCAGTGCCCAGCAATCACATGGCTGACGGGGTAGACATTGCCTGGCGGTTCCGTCACCATCACCGCCGTCGTCTCCGGCGCGGTGGTGGGCGGCGGGGAAGTGGTCACCGCTGTCGCAAGCTCAACCTCGGGCACGCTCGCCCGGCCCAGCACAAAGCCGCCGGCCACGAGCAGGACGGCCAGCAGGAGCGTCAGGGCGGCGCGTTTGGGGGACATGGGTTATTCCTCCGTCTCCGAAACCCGCTCCTGCTCGAGCGACCGGGCGTAGACCTGGTCGCACAGGGCCAGGAAGCCGGGCTTGTCGCTTTGATAGAGCTTGAGCAGCTCGTCGGAATACCCGGTGAGCATTTTGGGCATGACGGCCCGCAGGGCGGCCATGGTGGTCTCGGTATCCTTCTCGTTGCGGGTGGGCAGGGATAAATCGAGGCCGTCCTTAAACTTGAGGGAGACCGAGTGGGTCTTGCCCGTGGGGATGCCGTTGGTGTAGTGGCGGGTCACGTGGCCGTGGCCCCACACCAAATCCTCCCGCCGGCGCACCGTGAGCGCATTGGAGGCCGGCATGACAATCCAGTTTTGGGTCATCTTGAGGGGCTTTTTGTCGAAGACCAGAGCGCCTTCAAGCTCGTGAGAGACCTGCTCGTCCACCCGCTCGGCGGGCCACCCCTCGCCCAGGGACAGCTTTTGAAAGACCTTGTGCTTCTGATAATTGGCCATGAGGTAAAAGCTGCGGAAAAACCGCACGACGCACAGCACCGCCAGCACGATAATCGCCCCGGTGAAGGCCTGGCGGAAGAGGATGGAGGCCTTGCCGTTGATTTTGACGGTGGCCAGCTGGGCCCGGGCCTGCTCGACGCTGATGTTGTTGGCGGAGGCGATGTCCTTGGCCAGCTCGGTGATGACCTGCTTGTCGATGCTCTCGAACGCCTGGATGATGCCCTTGAGGCGGTAGCTTTCAATCTCGTCCAGCAGCATGTCCTTGGGCATTTCGCACAGCACATAGCGGGTGCCGTCGCTGTAGGCGTAGTATTTGGAGCTCGTCTTGCCGTCGCTGGTCATGTCGTAGCCGGTATAGAAAAGCTCGTCGACCGCCATGTCGACGCACACCAGCTTGGTATCCAGCCGCACCGCCAGAGAGTCGGCGTCGATGGGCAAATCCTGCTTGAAATAGAGGTTCAAAACGTGGGGGGAGAGGAAGTAGAGGGCGGCGGCCAGGATGGCCAGCCAGAGCAGGGAGGTCATTGCGGCGCGGCGGCAGATGCGCCCGATTTGTTTTTGTGCAAAGCTCTTGTTCATGGTGACATTGCGCCGGCCTTGCCATGAAAACCGGCGGCCTCCTTTGATGAATTGGCGGGGTACCCCGTTTGCATATTGTATCATACGCGTGTTTTTTTCGCAATCGCTGTTCTTGTGCGAAAAACCACCGACCTTTCCCCGGCGCTGCCATACAATCAAGGCAGAAAAGCATCGAAGGGGAGGCAGACAATGCGCATTTACAGCGTGCCGCGGGTGTGGTACAATCGGGTCAAGCCCGTCGGACGGGCGGGCGGAGCGGGGCAGCGGCTCCGGCGTGAGGCGGACACTCCGCCCCGCAAGGGCAGCGGTTCGCCTCCGCGCAGCCGTGCTGAAACCGTCAAGACGGCCACGGCGTCCAATGGGTAAACCGACATACGGAGGCAGTTATGGTGAGACGATACAGCGCCCTTGCGGCCGCTCTGCTGGGGATGGCGTTGCTTTGCGCCGCCTGCGGGCAGGCCGAGACGCCCGCCGAGGTGGCCGGCACAGCGGCGGCGGTGACGACGGCTCCGCCGACTGCCACCACTGCGGCCACCGAGCCCCCCGAGCCCTACAGCCGTGCCGGCATCGCCGCGGCCAATCTGGTGGTGAATCGTGATTTCGCAGAGACCATCCAGTTTGTCCGGGATTATCTGACCTACACCTACCCGGACTTTGAGGCAGACTGTCAGTGGGAGGACGGCTATTGGGCCCCTCGCGCCATGTTCGATTCCGAGTATTACCGCGACACTCTGTCCGGCGGGGTGTTCAATTACACGGCCACCCTGACCCGTGCGGGTGAGACCCGCACGGTGCCTGTGCAGATTGCTTTTTTTGAAAAGGGCCGGTGGCAATATCTCTCCGCCGTGCTCAAGGGCGAGGCCATCACCACCACCCGACCCGAGGGCTACGCCCTCCTGCGGCAGGATGGCCGCTTTGTCCACCGTATGCGGGATTTCGGCATCTTAGCGCTGCCCGAGGGCACCGAGAGCCGGGAGGTGGATGGCGACCGTGAGGTGCTCGCGGATGAGCCGGTCTCTCTGGACATGGGCGACCACGGTACGGTGTTCGAGCGGGACAACGACATCTGTCTGCTGCAAAATGGCCGGGAGACCGTGCTGCTCAAGGGCGACTATGATGAGGCGGACGAGCTCGAGCTGCGCATCCCCCGGCTCTATAGGGATTATGGCAAAATTGACGAAAACCGCTTTGTCTTCTATGACGGCGGCTGGGAGTGGGTGTGGGGCATCGGGGTTTACGATTTAAGCACGAAATCGGTGGTCTATCACAGTGAAAACAATCCGGAAACCAAAGAGCTCGGTCTCTATTATCAGGACGAAAATGCCCTCTGGCTGGGCAACTTGTGGCAGCCGGACAGCTTTCAGGTGGTCGATTTGAGCGACTATTCGGTGCGTCCGCTGACCCTTGAGCGCCCGGAGGGTTATTCGGTGTGGGACGCCTGTTTCTCGAAGGACGGCAGCCGCATCGCAGCCCTGTGCCATGCTGAGAGCGGCGGTGGCCGCGCCCTTGCCCTGTGGGACAGTCGGGACGGCGCGCTGGCGGCCAGCTATCCCATCGAGGTGCGGGCCGGGTATCAACAGGGCATCGGCTTTGAGGGCAATCGGCCCGTGCTGCGTTTCCACCACTACGCCGATGACACCGAATGGGTGCACATCTTCCCCGAAATTGAGCTAAATTGACAAAAAAGTGCCTTGGGAGAGGCGCTTTTTTTCTGCCAAATCTTACCCAAATCTTACACGTGCGGTTCTTCCAAAATGCAAAAGGATGTGTTATAATAGCCAAGGTAATGCCCTGTCGCGGAGAATACACCCTAATTGTCACCTTAAATGTAACCGGGAGAAAGTCATGAAGAGACTGCTGTCTGCCCTTTTGTCCATACTGATGCTGCTCGGCCTGGCGGCCTGCACCGACCCCAACAAGCCCGACCCCCGGCACCCTGTGACGTTGACCATCTGGCACACCTATGTGGAGCAGATGGGCGACGCCTTTGCTGAGCTTGCCAACGAGTTCAACGACACGGTGGGCGCCGAGAGCGGCGTGCGCATCGAGGTGGCCGCCATCGCCAACGCCACCGAGCTCAACGAGCGCCTCATGGATGCCGCCGGCGGCGTGCCCGGCGCCCCGCAGCTGCCCGATTTGGCCGTGCTCTACCCCAAAATTGCCCTGCTGCTGGCCAATCGGGACTTGCTCACCGATTTCAGCGCCTATTTTTCCCGGGAGGAGCTTGACGCCTATGTGCCGCACTTCCTCGAGGAGGGCCGGCTGGGCGGCGACAAGCTCTACCTGCTGCCGGTGGCGAAGTCCACCGAGGTGCTCTATGTCAACCGCACCATCTTCGACCGCTTCGCGCAGGATACCGGCGTGACCTTGGCCCAGATGGGCACCTTCGAGGGCATCTATGCCGCCGCCGAGGCCTATTATGCCTGGACCGACGCCCAGACCCCCGAGGTGGACGGCGATGGCAAGGCCTTCTATTACTCCGACAGCATTTTCAACCACGCCCTCATCGGCTTCGAGCAGCAGGGCCGCGATTTTCTGCAGGGCGAGCGCCTGAACGTGGATAATCCGGCCTACGGCCGCATCTGGGAGGGCTATTACCCCCTGGCCGTGCGGGGCGGCGTGGCGATTTATAACAATTTCGGCAACTATCTGGCCATGACGGGGGACGCCGTGTGCATCACGGGCACCTCGGCGGGGGCCATGTACTACCCAAGCTCGGTGACCTATGCCGACAACAGCAAGGAGGATGTCGTCTTTGACGTGCTGCCCTATCCCGTTTATGAGGGCGGTGAGAAGGTGGCCATGCAGCGGGGCGGCGGCATCTGCGCACTCAAAAGCGAGCCGCGCAAGGCCTACGCCGCCGCCATCTTCCTCAAGTGGTTCACAGGCCCCGAGCAAAATCTGCGCTTCACCGCCTCGTCGGGGTATTTGCCCGTGACGCGGGAGGCCTTCGAGCAGCTGACCTCGGGCGGTGCCCGGTATTCGGAGCACCCCATGATTGCGCGGATGCTCGAGACGACGGCGGCCATGCAGTCGGAATACCGCTTCTACATCCCCCGGGTGTTCGAGACCTATGACGCCCTGTCCCTGGCCTACAGCAGTGAGATTTACGAGCTGGCCCGGCAGGACCGTATGCAGTTTCTCAACCTGCTGCAATCCGGGCTGAGCCCGGAGGACGCCTGGCAGCAGGTGTCGGAGGAGGCTTTTAGCAGATTGGCCGAGGCCCTTTCGTAGGGCGTGACGACCTCGGCACGCCGCGCCCGTTGGCCCACCCTCCCGCCCCCTCCCAAGGGGAGGGGGAGTTAAGAATTCTTTGGGG
>JGI994J12354_10002846_pt1 | contig 16526 bp, 15 predicted proteins | sample IntmicLarv3ML3BL_FD_12354 | JGI IMG/M metagenome (IMG submission 12354) | reverse complement strand
CTGCGCTATAAAGTTGAAGGCAGCGACAAGTACGTTGTTATTGCCACCACCCGCCCCGAAACCATTTTTGGCGATACTGCCGTGTGCGTAAACCCGAACGACGAACGGTATACCTTTCTGAAAGGCAAGAAGGTACTTGTGCCCCTGATTGACCGCCCCATTCCGGTTATAATGGACGATTATGTAGATATGGAGTTTGGTACGGGTGTTTTGAAGGTTACGCCGGCGCACGACGTAAACGACTATATGCTGGGCGAAAAATACAACCTTGAAACACTCGATGTATTTAACGACGACGGCACATTGAACCAGCACGGTGTCATGTATGCCGGAATGGACAGGTTTGCTGTTCGTGAAAAAATAGAGAAAGACCTGATCGATGCCAACCTGATGGAAAAGGTTGAAGCTTATGATAATAAAGTAGGTTGCTCGGAACGCACCAATGTACCCATTGAGCCGAAGCTGTCAATGCAGTGGTTTCTGAAAATGGAAGGGCTGGCCAAACCCGCCCTCAATGCTGTGATGGACGATGTGGTAAAGTTACACCCTTCGAAATTTAAAAATACCTACCGCCACTGGATGGAAAATGTCAAAGACTGGTGCATTTCGCGGCAGTTGTGGTGGGGGCATCGCATACCGGCCTATTACCTTCCCGAAGGGGGCTACGTTGTGGCCGAATCGGAAGAAGTGGCTTTGACGAAAGCCCGTGAGAAAACGGGTAACGCCAACCTGCAAATGAGCGATTTGCGTCAGGACGAAGATTGCCTTGATACGTGGTTTTCGTCGTGGCTGTGGCCCATCTCGGTGTTCGATGGCATCAACGAACCCGATAACGAAGAAATCAGCTACTATTACCCTACCAACGATTTGGTTACGGGTCCCGATATCCTCTTTTTTTGGGTAGCGCGGATGATTATTTCCGGCTACGAATACCGTGCCGGGGAGTGCTTTCGCAATGTTTACCTGACCGGTATTGTACGCGACAAGCAAGGACGGAAAATGTCGAAGTCGCTGGGCAATTCGCCCGAGCCGCTCGACCTTATTAAGCAGTTTGGTGCCGACGGTGTGCGTATGGGTATTATGATGGCAGCCCCGGCGGGTAACGATGTGCTGTTTGATGAGTCGCTGTGCGAGCAGGGGCGTAACTTTAACAATAAAATATGGAATGCCTTCCGCCTCGTAAAAGGGTGGGAGGTAAGCGATACGGCTGCCCAACCGGCTGTTGCCGCCTTGGCCATAAAGAGCTTTAACTCGCAGTTGGGCAAGGCCATTGACGAGGTTGCCGACCTGTTCGATAAATACCGCCTTAGCGAGGCGATGACGGTGATTTATAAGCTCTTCTGGGACGATTTTTCATCGTGGTATCTTGAACTTGCCAAACCCGGCTATCAGCAACCTATCGATAAAACTACCTACGAGGCTACTTTGGGCTTTTTCGATGCGCTGTTGCGTTTGATGCATCCCTTTATGCCCTTTATTACCGAAGAGCTGTGGCAAGCGTTGTATGAGCGTAACGAAGGCGAGAGCCTGATGGTTTCGTTGATGCCGGACGCTGAAAAGGTTGACGAAAAGCTGCTCGCGGATTTTGAACGAGCGAAAGAGATTGTAACGGGGCTGCGCGCCATCCGTGTGCAAAAAAATATACCAAACAAAGAGCCGTTGCCGCTTGAGGTATTGGGCGACTATGACGTTGCCTTCAACTGTATGCTAGAGAAAATGTGTAACCTTTCGACAGTTGCTATGGTATCGGAAAAAACACCCGGTTCGGTGTCGTTCCTTGTTGGTACGACCGAATTCGCAGTTTTGCTCGGAAACAAAATTGATGTAGAAGACGAACTGAAAAAGCTCAACGAAGAGCTTGTGTATCAGCAAGGATTTTTGCAATCGGTAACAAAAAAACTGAGCAACGAAGCATTTGTAGGCAAAGCCCCCGAAAAGGTAATTGAAATGGAGCGCAAAAAGCTGGCTGATGCCGAAAGTAAAATCAAATCGCTGCAAGAAGCTATTGCAGCGCTGTCATAAATTAATATTTACACCAAAATTAACCAAGCGTCCAGTAGGGAGCAGACATAAAAAATGATATGGGAGATTTATACAAAAAAATGAAGTCTTTTTTTGGAGCCACGTACAAACTGATAGCTATTCTATCTCCATTTGGCTTTATCCTTTCAATTGTATTCTTTTTCGGAGAGGTTAAAAATTCCGAAAAATTAGTTGACAATCTTGTTGGTATAGAACAGTCGTTGTCAACAAGGCATATTGGTATCTTCCCCGATTATCTTGATGAAATTAATGAGCTTCTTTCCGGAACTTCCTTAAGCGACACCGCAAGAATTATTATATTTGAAGATCTGCTTTTTTCCGGCGCATTCTATGATAAAGAGGCATTTAAGAGTATGGTTGATAATTTGATAAAATTATCGCACAGCCGAAGAATAATAATAGCACATTACGAAAATAGCAGCGATATGCGAAGGGGCAGAATGTTTCGTGAAGTGGTGCAGGAAGCGTGGATGCTACAGACTGATTTGCCCCGTTTAAGGCACACGCGTCTCGAAATAGCAGACTCTTTACGAAAGAAAGAAGTTGAGAGGCAAAATGTTTATCGTATATCCGACTCTATCGCGTGCGAAAGACTCTTTGCTGCTTATAGGGATAAAGACAAGTCTGGATTTGAGAAAAGGGTAAAGAAAATTCTTATTCCGCTGTATAATGACCCCGAAAACGATTTCCCGGTGTTTAAGGAAATTGACGATATAAAACAGATGCATCTGGATAAGCCCTTGAATACAATCAGCTTTTATGATATTTATACGATGTATCAGCAGATTACAGACAGTTTTTCGGCCTTTTATAAGACAAACAAAATACAGCTTATTCCATTGGGAAATTATCTTTCAATGAGCTGCTGGTCGAATGGGGAAAAAGCGCTGTTTGCGCTTCCCGGTCGATTTGCTGCCGAAGAGATAGGCTTTATATCGCGCGATAATGCTATTCTGCAATACATTAACACGATGTTAGATGGTGTTATTAACAGCATGGAAGACGACGATTAAAAGTCGGTCAAATGCTTGTCTACCTTGCGCGAATTTTGTACTTTTGGGCGGTTAAAACAAAACTAACGTCTCCAAAATGATGTATTGGCAAAAAGAGCTTGAAACAATGAGCCGGCACGAGCTTGAACAGCTCCAGGTTGAACGCCTGAAACAAACCGTAGCACAGGCTTTAAACTCTCCTTTTTATAAAAAACAGTTGAAAGGCATTGCTCCCGACTCTATTCAGTCGTTGAGCGATCTTCAAAAAATACCGTTTACTACCAAAAACGATCTGCGCGACAATTACCCCTACGGAATGGCCGCTGTGCCACTGTCGGAGGTGGTGCGCATCCACTCGTCGTCGGGCACAACCGGTAACCCCACTGTGGTGGTGCACTCGCAGAAAGACCTTGACGAATGGGCCAATCAGGTGGCGCGCTGCCTGATGATGGTAGGCATAACGAAGGACGATGTGTTTCAAAACACTTCAGGATACGGAATGTTTACGGGAGGCTTGGGCTTTCAGTATGGGGCCGAGAAGTTGGGCGCGCTGACCGTTCCCGCTGCATCGGGAAACACCAAGCGGCAGGTAAAATTTATTACCGATTTCGGCACTACTGCCATACATGCCATACCCAGCTATGCCATCTATTTGGCCGAAGCAATGCGTGAAATGGGGCTTGACCCGAAAAAAGACACCAAACTGAAGGTGTTGGCCATTGGTGCCGAACCACATACCGAAGAGCAACGCCGGCGCATCGAAAACTTGTTGGGCGTGAAGGCGTACAACTGCTTTGGAATGTCGGAGATGAACGGGCCGGGCGTAGCATTTGAATGCCCCGAGCAAAATGGACTGCATATATGGGAAGATTACGTGATTGCCGAGATTGTAGACCCCGACACACTGCAACCCCTGCCCGATGGTGAAGTGGGCGAGTTGGTGTTGACCACCCTAAATCGCGAAGCTATGCCGCTGTTGCGCTACCGCACTCGCGACCTTACTCGCTTCCTCACAGGCCAATGCCCTTGTGGGCGTACACACCGCCGCATTGACCGGATGAAAGGTCGCAGCGATGATATGATTATTTTGAAAGGTGTAAATATCTTCCCGATACAGATTGAGCAAATTTTGCTGCAATTCAAAGAGTTGGGATCCAACTACCTGATTACTCTCGACACGGTCGGAAGCACAGATGTGATGTTGGTTGAGGTAGAACTTGCCAGCCTGACCACCGACGTTTATAAAGAGCTGCAAGCCCTTAATGCCGAAATTACCCGCCGCCTGAAAGATGAGCTGTTGCTGACACCGAAGGTGAAATTGGTTGAGAAGGGCTCATTGCCCGTGGCCGAAGGTAAGGCTGTGCGGGTAAAAGACTTGCGCAAGCTTCAATAAACCGTTTTAATACAAAAAACTGAATACGATGATTTATCAACTCTCCGTTTTTCTCGAAAACAAATTCGGGCGGCTGAACGAGATACTCGGCATCATAGCTCGCGAAAACGTATGCGTCATAGCATCAACAGTGTCCGATACCACCGAGTTTGGCATTCTGCGGATGATTGTATCCGACACCGTGCGCGCCGAACAGGCGTTGCTCGAAAACAACGTATCGGTGCGTAAAAGCGAAGTGCTGGCCATTTCTACTACCAATAAAGCCGGTGCGTTGGCCGAAACGATACAGCCGTTTACTGCCGCCGGAATAAGCATAGAATATATGTACAGTTTTTATACAACAAACGGAAACTACGCCATTGTTATGCGTGTAAACAACCGCGATGCAGCCCTTGAGGTAGTGCGTCGCAACAACTTCAGCTGCTTTACGGAAGCAGATATATTAAACCCCTAAAAAACAACACTATGTTCGGAATTGACGATCCCGGTATTTGGATGGCCTACCTACTTGGAGCGGGATGTCTTATTTTTTCAATCGTTTTTGGTATTATGTACTGGAACAAAGGCGACGATAAATAATCGGAGCATGAGGTAAACACCCGGTAAATAACAACTAAAAATAAATTAATAAAATATGGACTATCTTGCTTTAAGCATTACTCTGGGTCTTTACATTATCATTGTCGGTTATCTCGGCTATCTTGGCTATCGCCGCACAACAAGCAGTGCCGACTACCTTTTGGGCGGACGTTCGGTTCACCCTGTTATTATGGCCATATCGTACGGGGCCACTTTTATTTCAACATCGGCCATTGTAGGCTTCGGTGGTGCGGCGGCAACCTTTGGTATGGGCATACAGTGGCTGGCATTGCTGAATATTTTAGTAGGCCTTATTTTGGCCTTTATCATTTTCGGCCGCCCTACGCGGAGAATAGGCGCGAAATTAGGCGCGCAAACCTTCGCGCAGTTTTTAGGATCGTTTTACGAATCAAGCCACGTGCGGAAATTTGTCGCTGTTGTTGTCTTTATCGGTATGCCGCTTTATACGGCCGTGGTAATCAAGGGAGGGTCGGTGTTTATTGAGCAGCTTTTTGGTATCGACCTCAATGTTGCCATTCTTATCTTCACCATCATTGTAGCCCTTTATGTAATTCCGGGTGGAATAAAGGGGGTGCTTTACACCGATGTGTTTCAGGCAGTTATTATGTTTGTTTGCATGTTGTTTATGCTGCTATGGTTCTATAAAGATTTGGGCATGAACTTTACCGAAGCCAACCGGGCATTGACCGATATGGCCGGTAAGGTACCCGAACGGTTTAAAGAGCTCGGCCATCAGGGGTGGACAGCAATGCCTGTTTTAGGATCGCCGCAATGGTACACACTGGTTACCTCGCTTATTTTCGGGGTGGGCATCGGGTGCTTGGCGCAACCCCAACTTGCCGTGCGTTTTATGATGGTAAAAAGCTCGAAAGAGCTCTACAGGGGCATTTTTATAGGAACTGTTTTTCTTATTTTTACCGTTGGTGTTATCTACCACATTGGCCCTCTTACCAACCTCTACTTCATGAAAGAATCGGGCTTGGTAGCTGCCGACGCGGTAAAAGATATGGATAAAATCATACCCCACTTCATCAACATCGCTATGCCTTCGTGGTTTGGGATTTTGTTTATGTTGTGTATGCTGTCGGCCAGTATGTCGACTTTGAGTGCCCTGTTCCACACAATGGGGGCGGCCTTCGGTGTCGACCTAATCGGGGGTGGAAGCGATCGCTACAAAAGCCGTAGCACAACCATTGTGCGTGTGGGTATTGTGGTGTCTATTATAATTACATTCATTATCAGCTACTCGCTTAGCGCGGGCATTATAGCCCGGGGTACGGCTCTGTTTATGGGTGTTTGCGCCGTTACATTCCTGCCCTCGTACGCATGCGCGCTGTTTTGGAAAGGAGTTACCCGTCAGGGGGCTATTGCCAGCTTGTGGACGGGAGCTATCTCGAGCATGGTGGCCATGCTCTTTTTCCATAAGGCTGAGGCGGCTCCGATAGGGCTGTGCAAATTGCTGTTCGGAAAAGATTATTTAGTTGAGGCTTACCCCTGGTTTGCCATCGACCCCATTGTATTTTCGCTGCCGCTGTCGCTCATCGCTATTTTCGTGGTAAGCAAGTTGACCGCGGAGAAGGCATAAACAGACCCTGTATCTTATGACCGAACTATTCAGCAGCCTGATAGGCAACGAACTCAACATCCCGGCGAAGCAGGTGGCGCGTACACTGCAACTGTTAGACGAGGGAGCTACCGTGCCCTTTATTAGCCGCTACCGGAAGGAGGCGACGGGATCGTTAGACGAAGTGCAGATTACCGCCATAAAAGAGCGTTACGAGCGGCTTACCGAGCTGCGTAAACGCAAAGAGAGCATACTGCAAACCATCCGTGAGGCCGGAAAGCTGACACCTGAGTTAGAGGCGCGCATTGTTTCGTGTTGGGATGCGACGGAGATTGAGGACATCTATCTGCCCTATAAACCCAAGCGGTTGACACGTGCTGAAATAGCACGGAAAAATGGATTAGAGCCGCTTGCCAAAATCATTATGTCGCAGCACGAGAGCAACCCCCTTGTCTGCGCCAAGCAATTCGTAAACGGGCAGGTTAAAGACGTTGATACCGCCATACAGGGCGCAAAAGATATTATAGCTGAATGGATAAGCGAAGATGAAAACGGCCGGAATATGGTGCGTACCGCCTTTAGGCGCGACGCGGCAATTTCGGCAAAGGTGGTTAAAGGAAAAGAGGGCGAAGGCGAAAAATACCGCGACTATTTCGACTTTAACGAGCCCCTGCGCCGTAGCTCGTCGCACCGCATACTTGCCATGCGGCGAGGTGAGGACGAGGGATTTCTTCGGGTCGATATCTCACCACAGACGGACGAGGCTGTTGAGCGCATCGTCCGCCGGCACGTAAGGGGCAATGGCATTTGCTCACAATTAGTGGAAGAGGCCATTGAAGATAGCTATAAGCGACTGTTGAAACCGTCTATCGAAACCGAGTTTGCCCGCCTGTCGAAAGAGCGTGCCGACGAAGAGGCCATTCGCGTTTTCTCTGAAAATGTGCGTCAACTGCTATTAGCCCCTCCGTTGGGCGAAAAACGGATACTTGCCATCGACCCCGGCTTCCGCACGGGCTGTAAGGTGGTATGCCTCGACAATGCTGGCAACCTGCTGCACAACGAAACCATTTACCCACATCCTCCGCAAAACGAACGCTCAAAGGCAAGCGCGAAAATAACCAAATTGGTTGAAGCGTATGATGTTGAAGCCATCGCCATCGGCAACGGAACGGCCGGACGTGAGACGGAGGAGTTTATTTCCTCATTGCGGTTCGACCGTAAAGTGCAGGTTTTTTCGGTAAGCGAAAACGGCGCGTCCATCTACTCGGCATCGAAAATTGCCCGCGACGAATTTCCTGACTACGACGTTACCGTGCGCGGTGCGGTAAGCATTGGACGGCGATTGGGCGACCCGTTGGCCGAGTTGGTAAAGATTGACCCGAAATCGATCGGTGTTGGCCAGTACCAACACGATGTAAACCAAACCGCTCTGCGCAAATCGCTCGACCAAACGGTTGAGAGCTGCGTAAACTCGGTGGGGGTAAACCTGAATACGGCCAGTAAACATCTGCTCACCTATGTATCGGGGCTTGGTCCTGCACTGGCGCAAAACATTGTCGACTACCGCGCCGAAAACGGATTGTTCAAAAACCGGAAAGAGCTGATGGGTGTTCCGCGCATGGGGGCGAAAGCCTTTGAACAGTCCGCCGGATTTTTGCGAATTACCAACGGTGATACGCCGTTAGACAATACGGCCGTACACCCCGAAAGTTACACCGTTATAAAGCAAATAGCCAAAGACTTGGGCTGCAAACCCGACGACCTGATAGCGCAAAAAGAGCTGCGCGAAAAAATTGTGTGGGAAAAGTACGTTACCGCCACCACCGGCATGCCTACCCTGACCGATATCAAGGCAGAGTTGGAAAAGCCCGGTCGCGATCCGCGGCAGGCCATTAAGGTATTTGAGTTTGACCGTGCGGTAAAAACCATTGCCGACCTGCGCGAAGGGATGGTGTTGCCCGGAATCGTAACCAACATTACTAAATTTGGCTGCTTTATCGACATAGGCATTAAAGAGAACGGCCTGGCGCACATCTCCGAATTGGCCGACCGCTTTATTTCCGACCCTTCCGAAGTAGTATCCATGCACCAACACGTATTGGCACGGGTACTGTCGGTCGACCATGAACGCCGCCGCATACAGTTGTCGCTGAAGGGGCAGTGAGTTTTGTTAATTAAAAATTACGGAATAATATTCGCTGTAAATTCTCCCTTTCACATCTACTTATTCAGAAAAAATCGGTACATTTGCACCCTTGAAATACTACTCAATTCAAGAAAAATAATCAGGAAAAATTATGGAATGGTTTAACGACCTTTTGTTTGGTAATGGCGTGGCGCACAGCGTTATGCTTATATCGTTGGTAATCGCTGTCGGCACTATCCTCGGTAAAGTTAAAATTGCAGGCATCTCGCTGGGTGCAACGATGGTGCTGTTTGTCGGTATTATTGTCGGGCACTTTGGCCTGACGCTCGACCACGAAACGCTGCATTTTCTCCGCGAATTTGGGCTTATCCTTTTTGTTTTCTCTATCGGGCTGCAGGTTGGACCCGGTTTTTTCGGTTCGCTGAAAAAAGAGGGGCTAACCCTTAACATGCTGGCTACGGCCGTTGTTTTTCTGGGCGCTTCAATAGCCGTTCTGTTTCATTTTGTGCTTGATATACCCATCACCACCATGGTAGGTATTATGTCGGGAGCCATTACCAATACACCGGGACTTGGAGCCGCGCAGCAAACCTATTCCGATATGTACGGTGGAAGCCCCGAACCAACCATTGCCCTTGGTTATGCTGTAGCCTATCCGCTTGGAGTAGTAGGTATTATACTCTCTATTGTGGCGTTACGCTATATTTTCCGCGTCAATTTTGAAAATGAGAATGAAGACCTCACACGCAAAGATAACAAAGAGGAGGCGACAAGACTGATTTCGCTCACCGTTACCAACCCCGCCATATTTGACAAAGAAATATCGGAGGTGATGGATTTGATAAACCGCAATTTTGTGGTGTCAAGAATATGCCACGATGGGCACACCGAGATTGCAAGCATGAAAACTCACCTTGCCGAAGGTGACAAGATTTTTGTTGTAACCACCGAGAAAGACTCGAGAGCCATTGTTACCTTCATTGGCGAAGAAATTCCGATGGACGAGATGGACTGGAACAAACTGGATCAGCAGCTTATTTCGCGCCGCATCATCATTACCAAAGGCGAGCTGAACGGTAAAAAACTCGGTGACCTGAAGCTGCGCGATACCTTTGGCGTAAACATTACCCGCGTCAATCGCGCCGGTATGGATCTGCTTGCCAGCCCCAACCTGACACTGCAAATGGGAGACCGGCTTATGGTTGTGGGGTCTAAATTTTCGGTTAAAAACGTGGAAAAAGTATTGGGTAACTCGCTCAAACGCCTTAACGAGCCCAACATTATCACCATATTTATAGGCATCTTTTTGGGTGTTGTATTTGGCAGCATACCTTTTGCCATACCGGGCATTCCACACCCCGTAAAATTAGGATTGGCCGGCGGTCCGTTGGTTATCTCTATTCTTATCGGGCACTTCGGCTATCGTTACCGCCTTACACCCTACACCACCATGAGCGCCAATCTGATGCTTCGCGAAATAGGCATAACGCTGTTTCTCGCCTGCGTTGGTATAGCAGCGGGCGGAGGTTTTATTGATACATTAGTTAACGGTGACGGGTTTAAATGGGTAGGCCTTGGCGTTTGCATTACTACAATACCCCTGCTTATTGTGGGCGTATTTGCGCGTATGGTGTATAAAGTGAACTATTTCGCGCTGATGGGTTTGATTGCCGGAAGCACCACCGACCCACCGGCGTTGGCCTATTCAACAGGCGTTGCCGACAACGATATGCCCTCAATTAGTTATGCTACGGTGTATCCGTTAACCATGTTTTTAAGGGTAATCACAGCCCAGTTACTGATATTGTTCTTTGTTTAAATTGCACACTTATGAAAAAATACGGTCTTATCGGGTTTCCGTTGAAGCACTCGTTTTCGAGGCAGTTTTTCAACAACAAATTTGAGTCGGAAGGCATTGATGCCGAATACGTTAATTTTGAAATTCCCGACATAAAGGAGTTCAAAAATATTGTCGCTGACAACAAAGACTTGTGTGGGATGAACGTTACCATACCCTACAAAGAGCAGATTATACCTTACCTTGACGGTTTGGCAAACGCCAAAGAAATAGAGGCCGTAAATGTAATAAAGTTCGACCGGTCGAAAGGAAAGCTGAGTTTGATCGGCTACAATTCAGATGTTATGGGGTTTCAAGATTCTATCGAACCCATTTTGAAAGAGCACCATACCAAAGCATTGATATTGGGCACGGGCGGCGCGTCGAAAGCCGTTTTTCACGGGCTGAAAAATCTTGGTGTTGAATCGAAATTTGTGTCGCGTACCAAGGAAAAGGGCGATTTTACTTACGATGAACTTACGCCCGAAATTATGGAAGAATATACCGTTATCATTAATACTACCCCCATGGGGATGTACCCGAACGATAACGAGGCACCCAGAATACCCTATAAGATGCTGACCAATAGGCATCTGCTTTACGACCTGCTTTACAATCCCAACATTACCCGCTTTATGCTTTACGGCAAAGAGCAGGGTGCTACCGTAAAAAACGGATTGGAAATGCTTCTTCTGCAAGCCTTTCACGCTTGGGAGATTTGGAATAACTGACAGTTATTAGGGTGCCACCGTGCTGGTAAGAACAAACGAATTGTTGGCAGTGTAGTAAAATACGGTAAAATACGTTTCGAGCCCATCAACCTTTGCTATCAGTTGAAGCGAGGCTCCTTCTTGATCTACCACAAAGGGAGTAACGAGCAACTGCCGGGCAAAATCAATGCCCTCTTTTCCTAGGGCTTTAAATACCGTCTCTTTCGCCGACCAGTGCAGCAGCAGGTGCAGTTGTTTGTTGTGGTTGGATATGAATTCCCTGTCCGGATTTATAAACTTATGGGCAATGCGCAAAATTTTGTCCGACGAGCGGCTCTCAATGTCTACCCCAACACGCTTCTCTTTGTGCGCATAAACAGCGGCATAGCCGTCGGTATGCGAAACAGAAATATAGTGCGAATTGTTTAGAAGGTAAGGCTCACCGTTTTCACGATAGGCTATTTCAGCCTCGTAGCCCAGCAGTTCTTTCAGCAAAACCCTTACGGCAAGCCACTCGCGTTTACGCTTATCCAGCTTAAATTGTGCTAACGGCTGCTCGTACCACTTTTTCCGTTCAAGACGGGCGTACAGGGCATCAACACTCTCGTCTATTTGCCAAACGGCCAAATTGTTATCGTTAAAAATGAGTGGCACGGTTATTTCCAGTTAAAAGTTTCTATCAAACGCATCATCTCATCGCTCAAAGCGCGGGAGTAGGGGGCTTGCATTTCGCGCGATAGCGAATCGGAAAAGTAAACTGCCCCACGAAAGAAACGGTTGAGAGAGTCGGTCACAAAAAACTGCACGGGCGAAGGAATGGGTGCGTCCGACCAGTACAAATAGCCGTAGGTTGCCCGCAGGCTATCGTCGTAACGGGCATAGTAAAGCTTTTCGGCACCTGCGGTGCGATCGAGCAGGTCATAGAAATCGTTGCTAAGCCGGGCCAAACCGTCTTTATTTGAAAAGGAGTGGTAAGTGCCATATAGTTCGGCGTGGTAAAACGGGTAGCGCAGGTTTATCCACGCTTCGCCACCGCTCGTTTTTTCGGGAAACACCTCAACACCTGCCGCTGTGCTGAAACAGGCAAACGAGAGGCTGTCTATAGGTTGAAAAGCTTCGGTAGCATCGACACGCAAAAAGCCTTTGGGTTTAGGGTAATAGTCGGAACAACCACATAAAGCCAAAAGGAAGAGTAGGATAAGCTGTTTTGCTTTCATGGGTGGGTCAGGCATTTTCGGTTTCAACTGAAAGATTGTCTAAATTTTCATCGATGAAAAATTTAATCTTTACAATGCGTTGCTTGTTCAGTTCCAATACCTGAAAGCGGTATTGCCTGTACGAAACCACCTCTTTCTCGGCCGGAAAATCACCTTTCAGCTCCAGAACCAACCCCGCCAGCGTATCGGCATCGGAGGTGAGTTTTTCAAACAGTTCCTCGTCTATTTCGGTGATGCGGAAAAAGTCGGGCAGGAAGGTTTTCGCCTCGAAAATGTACGAGCCGTCGTTCAATTTTACATATAGCCGTTCATCATCGTCGTACTCATCGCTAATTTCGCCAACAATCTCCTCCAACACATCTTCGAGGGTAACAATGCCCGATGTGCCGCCAAACTCATCGACTACGATGGCAAGGTGGATTTTGTTGGTGCGAAACTCCTCCAACAGGTCATCGATTTTTTTTGTTTCGGGCACAAAATAGGCCGGCCGGATCAGTTTTTGCCAGTTAAAACCGGCGGCTTCGTCAATGTACGGAAGCAGGTCTTTAATGTAAAGCACTCCTTTTATCTGGTCGTGCGACCCATCGTAAACGGGAATGCGCGAATAGCCTACTTCGAGAATATAAGCCAGCACTTCTTTAAAATCCGATTTAAAATCGATGTCGGCAACATCGATGCGCGAAGTCATAATTTCGACCGCCGTGCGGTCATAAAACTTGATGATGCCCTCGAGCATACCCTTCTCTTCGGGAATCTTGTTGGTGGTCAGCTCTAACGCTTTCGAAAGCTCATCGACCGAAATGTCTTTTTTTCGTCGCACAAACATACGGTTGGTAAAGTTGCTTGAGCGCACCAACAGATACGAAATAGGATAAAATGCCTTTTTCAGTACATTTAAAACGGGGGCTGTTAGCCGCGCCATTTTTGTCGGTTGGGTACGAGCGGCCATTTTAGGCATTATTTCGCCAAACAGCAACAGTAGGAAGGTGAGCAAAAACACCTCGGCGACAAGGCCGAAAACAAATGCTTGCGAAAAATTAAGCACGCTGTTAAACAGCACCGTACAAAGTATGATTATGCTGACATTGATTAGGTTGTTGGCGATTAAAATGGTAGCGAGCAGGTATTCTGAATTTTTGTGCAGTTTAAGCACGGCGGTGTCTGAACGGTGGTTGCCCTCTTCCATAGCCGACAGGTCGCCGGGCGAGAGTGAAAAAAATGCTACTTCAGAGGCCGAGATAAAGGCAGAAGCGACTAACAATAAAACGATAGTTAAAAGGAGAAGCCACGATGCGAGATCGAGGCCGTTATAAATGATATTTCCAAGTTGCAGCCAACTATAATAGTCCGAATCCAAGTGAAAAGATTTTAGTTATGCAATATTGAAACCGGCGGAAAGAGCACAAACCCTTTTCGCGCGGCCTCAATTATAATTTATCGGATGTTTGCCCATTAAAACGGCAGGTCTTCGGTGCTTCCGCCATCGTCGAACGGGGCAGGATTAACCGTTTTAGGCTGTTCCTGAGCCGGTGCTACTGACGGTTCTTGACGTGCAGGAGCAACAGAGGGAGCGGCGGCATCAAAGCTTCCGCCTCCATCGCCTTTACGGCCAAGAAGTTCAATGTTATCGGCAAATATTTCGGTAACATAGCGTTTGTTGCCGGTGTTATCATCGTATGAGCGAGTGCGGATTTTACCCTCTATATAAATTTGCGATCCTTTGCGTACAAAGCGTTCGGCTATTTGAGCCAACCCACGCCAGGCCACGATGTTGTGCCATTCTGTTTTTTCGGGTACCTGTGTGCCGTTGGCTGCCGTATAGCCTCGCTCGGAGGTTGCAAGCGTAAAATTCGCTACCGATACACCATTGTCCAAATAACGCACTTCGGGGTCTTTTCCCACATTTCCAAGTAAAATAACCTTGTTTATTGCCATTGTTTTAGTCTTTATTCAAGTTTGGTGTAAAGATAGTGCAAGCCGAGTGAAATACAAAATAAACTTGTTTGTTTTTGTTTGTGCTGCCGCTATCCTTTCGGACGCGGTGACTGTAATTTTACTTTGTTGAAAGTTGTTTTGTAATTCGTAACCGGCTTTGTATCTTTGCTCCATAATTTTAAGAACCCAAAACTGTTATGATTGTTTCAAGCACTACATTTGCTGTTATTTACAGCTCTCTTGCCGCGATGTGTATTTTACCTGCTTTATATTTCCGCTTTATTAAGAAGCAGGGTAATAGTAAGGACTGGCTTTACGCGTTGCTTCTTTTGTTGCTCCCAGTCAACTGGTTCACACCAGCTATTATTACCGTTACAAGCTGCAACGAGTATACGAAGAATGTGTTGCTGTTTCCTAACTCCAAATTTTCGTCGGGAATGCATAGCTACATTGTTAACGAAAGTGATAGGCCGCTTTATTATGAAAGCATTGTGTACGGATCAGTTAATTCCGACAGGGTGTCTGACGATGCCATCATCATGCCTCAAACAACGTTTAAAGCCGAAGGCGTTGTTACTGTGAATTACATATTGGAAGGGGCTCCGGACGAAATAAGTTCGAAAGGCAGCGGTGCTGTGCGTTACCGGGTTTCGTGCGATTTTTCCGCGTTTGGGAACTATGAAGAAGGACATGACATTGAAGAGTAAATTTTTTAAATAATGCTGTTACTCCATACCTGCTGCGCCCCGTGCTCTGCCGCCATTATCGAATGGTTGGTGGCCAACGGCATACGTCCGGTGTTGTTCTACTACAATCCGAATATTTTTCCGGACAAGGAGTACGAAATACGCAAGGCCGAATGCGTTCGCTATGCCGTTCAACACGACCTTGAAGTTATTGATGGCGACTACAGACACGATGAGTGGCTGAAAGAGATGGCCGGTCTTGAGACCGAACCCGAACGGGGTGCGCGCTGTCTGCAATGTTTTAAGGAGCGCCTGAGGGTTACCGCTGCATTAGCGCGCGAGCGAGGGATAGCGCGTTTTGCCACTACATTGGCCTCGTCGCGATGGAAAAGCCTTGAGCAGATTGCTGAAGCCGGCCATTGGGCTGCGGCGCAGTTTCAGGATGTTGAGTTTTGGGAGCGGAACTGGCGCAAAGATGGTTTGAGCGAACGCCGCCGCGCCCTGCTGAAAGAAAACAACTTCTACAACCAACAATATTGTGGTTGTGAATTTAGCGTTAGAAAATAAAGTTATTCTACAAAAATACATAAAATGCTGCCATCGCTGCTAAAAATATATATATTTGCGTAAAAATAACAAACACTGTCTGTGGTTAAAGGCAGACGCAAAACTCTAATAATATGAAAAAGAACGTTTTTGTTAAGCGAGAGCAGAGCCAAACTTGTTTGGGCTATGCCGGGCGTAGAAAAGATCGAATGAAATTCAACTTTTTTTTAATCGCAGCAATTATGCTGATTTCGTCCGTAGCTTTCTGGGCCTGTAATAAGGATGGCGAGGAGCCGGATACTCCCAACTCAATGCCCAATGAACAAGAGAAGTCTGTGCTCAACGAGCCGGAAAAGCCCATAAGCGCTTGCGGCTTCGACAACCCGCTAAACGATCTGCCTTGGTTGAAAAAGACCATTGAAGACTATGAAGCGCATCTGGAAAGAAATAAAGAGAATATGGATAAATACTGGCCGGTTGACAGACCTCTTGCCCGAATATATCAGTGTATCTATAAAGGCGGTATCGGCTTTTTGTTAGAAATGTGTGTTGAATGTCCTGATGCGGGGCTTGAGCTGATGAGCTGCCAAGGGGACAGATTGTGCATCCTTTGGGGCTTTGCCGGAGATCCGTGCGAAGAGTTTGAGGTGGATCACACAAAAAATATACTTATTTGGGAAAGGTATAAAGATTAAGCTGACATGATGTATAAGAGGGGAGGGTGTATCACAATGTGATTTCACCCTCTTTTTATTCGTAGGCACCTTCGCTAAATAGGGAAAAAAGGATCAGGAAATGCAGACGCGATGAGTTTTTGTTTGTTTTCTGATTTTTTTTGTGGATTTCAAAGAAAGCAG
>JGI994J12354_10002845_pt1 | contig 16529 bp, 13 predicted proteins | sample IntmicLarv3ML3BL_FD_12354 | JGI IMG/M metagenome (IMG submission 12354) | reverse complement strand
TGGTTTTAATTTAAGATCAGGGGCGGGATAAGCTCTTTACAGCGGTCGGTAGTATAAGATTTATGCCGGGCAAGAGGGGGATTCGTTTTCATCCCTCCCGTGCTCCGAAAGTCGCCCGCTTCGCTCTGCAGTTGCAGCGGTCTAATCAGACCTCCATAATAACGGGGAGGATCATGGGATTGCGTTTTGTTTTTTCCCAGATCAGGCGCGAGATGTCTTCCTTCACGCGGTTTTTGATGACGCCCCATTCTTTGATGCGTCCGTGGGCACAGTCTTCCACAATCTGGTTGGTTCTCCGGCGAATTTCGTCCATCAGCTGCTCCGACTCGCGCACATACACAAAGCCGCGGGAGACGATGTCCGGTCCGGAGACAATTGAGCCGTCCTCACTCTGGATCGTCACCACCAGAACGATCAATCCGTCCTGTGCCAGGTGTTTCCGGTCACGTAGCACGACGCTGCCGACGTCGCCGACACCAAGGCCGTCGACCAGCACACGGCCGGCCTGTACCTTCTCCGTCCGCCTGATTCCGCTTTTCGACACCGCCAGCGTGTCGCCGATGTCCATGACCATGACATCTTCCGATTTCATCCCCATCTTGAGCGCCAAATCGGCGTGCCGGCGCAGATGCTTCTGCTCGCCGTGGACGGGAATGAAGTATTTGGGCTGGACAATGCCCAGCATCATTTTCAGCTCTTCCTGACAGGCGTGTCCGGATACATGAACATCGTACATGGACTCATACACCACCGTACAGCCCCGCTTCATCAGCTCGTTGATTACGCCGCCCACCGTTTTTTCGTTGCCGGGGATGGGGTTGGCGGAAATAATAATATAATCCTCCGGCCCGACCACCACCTGCCGGTGGTCGGAAAAGGCCATGCGGGTCAGCGCCGACATCGGCTCCCCTGGCTGCCTGTGGTAATCAAAACAATCTTATCCTTCGGATAGTGATTGATTTCATCGATCTCAATTAAAATACCGGCCGGTACGTTCAAGTACCCAAGCTCATTCGCCACGCTCGTCGCGTTGAGCATACTCCGCCCCGAAAGGGCCACCTTCCGCCCGTTCTCCGCGGCGCAGTCAATGATCTGCTGAACGCGGTGGACATTGGACGCGAAGGTTGCAATGATGATGCGTTTTTCTCCGGCGCGGTGGAACAGCTCCTTGAAGGATTCTCCCACCTTGTGCTCCGACATGGTATAGCCGGGCCGTTCGGCGTTGGTGGAATCGGACAGGAGGGCCAAAACGCCCTGTTTCCCCAGCTGGGCAAACCTTGCGATGTCAATAATGCCGCCTTGAATCGGCGTTGTGTCAATTTTGAAGTCGCCGGTCTGTACGATGACGCCGGCGGGGGTTTTGATGGCGAAGGAGACAGCGTCCGGGATGGAGTGGTTCACATGGATAAACTCCACCTCAAAGGCCCCTAGCTTCACCGTCTGTCCCGGCTTTGTGGGGAACATCCGGGCACTCCGGAGAAGCCCGTGCTCCTTCAGCTTTCCGCCGAGCAGTCCGATGGTCAGCGCCGTGCCGTAAATCGGTACGTTGATCAGCTTCAGCAGATAGGGAATGGAGCCGATATGATCCTCGTGTCCGTGGGTCACAACAATACCCCGGATCCGGTCGGCATTTTTTTCAAGATAGGAAAAATCCGGAATCACCAGGTCGATGCCCGGCATATCGTCATCGGGAAAGGCCATCCCGCAGTCTACGAGTATAATATCATTCTTGTATTCATATACCGTAAGGTTTTTTCCGATTTCATTCAGTCCGCCCAAAAAGGCAATCCGGACGGTATCCGCGCCGACGGCGGGCTGTTTTGCGGTTTCCTGTCTTCCCCTGCTTTGGAAATTCCGAACCGGTCTTGATTTTACACTCTGTTTCACCTCAGCCGCCACCTGTGTAACCGTGGCTCTGTTCGTCTTTTTTTTCACATTTTCTTGGGGTTTCGCTTCCTGAACCGGATGCGCCTTCACTGATTTTGTCTGCTGCGGCCTTCTCTGTCTGTTCAGGTTGTTCCCGCCGCTGTTTCTTTGATTCTGAACCGAAGCCGCCTTCACCGTTTTCGGTTGCTCCGCGGCCTGTTGTTTCTGTGTCGGCTGAGCCACTGTTTTTGTGTTCCGGCTCACTCCGCTGGAACCGGAGAGCAGTGCGTCAATCGGCTTGCCTCCCAGTCCTCCGGTAAGAGCCTCGCCTTTCGGAGCTGTATCTCCCAAGGGCCTGCTCCCGCTATTGGTTTTTTTGATCACGTAATAAACCTCCATTGATTTCTATAAATTTTTTCGTTTGAGGATCTATTCCTCTATGTTGTCCGCTCCGTGTTGTCCGGAATGGAAAATCATCTCTTTCATACGAAGTCCAACGTAAAAACTCCCGGGCTTGCGTTGGAGTTCGTATTATTATTGTGGTTCCGTTTCCGCGTTTCTATTCATGCCTCGCGGCTGATTTTTGCCGCACTCTTCCGAAAAACAGGAACCGTATAATAAACTATTGTACCTCCAACAGGAAATATTGTCAACCTGAGGCAGTCGGAATCAAAGAATTTTCGTGTAGGGACGGCCTCTGTTTCGGAGGTTGTCCCGAGGGGAATCCCGGGGTTGTGTCCCGGGGAAAATCGGTATATAATAACTCCATACTATGGTAATCGGAAAGGATCGAAGGGCATGAAATACGTCGAAATTTTTACGGACGGGGCCTGTTCCGGAAACCCCGGCCCGGGCGGCTACGGCGCCATTCTGCGCTACGGCGCGCACACGAAGGAGCTGTCTGGCGGGGCGGCGGAGACCACCAACAACCGCATGGAGCTGATGGGGGTCATTGAGGCGCTAAAGCTTTTAAAAGAGCCTTGCCGCGTCACAGTCACCACCGACTCGCAGTATGTATACAACGGGATCGCAAAGGGCTGGGCGAAAAAATGGAAGGCGAAGGGCTGGCGCCGCGCCGGAAATGAACCGGTGGCCAACCCGGAGCTTTGGAGCGAGCTTCTTGACCTGACCGAAACGCACGAGGTGGAGATGAACTGGGTTCGCGGCCACGACGGCCATCCGGAAAATGAACGCTGTGACGAACTGGCCGTCGCGGCGATTGAAGCTTACCGCTGAATGGGACGCCTGCCCCTTTTCCCTCGCCGCCCCGCCCGAAAACAGGCTTGTTTTCGGGGTACGGATTCTTTTATAAAAAAACGTTCCTGTGGCAAACGGCCGACAGGAACGTTTTTTTGTTCTATACTTCTTCGCCCGATTTGTCCGTAGGTTGCTGTACGGTCACCACAATGGATCCCACGCGATTCCGCCGCATCTCCTCCACGATCACCTGCAAATTTTTATACTCGAACGCGTCCCCGTTTTTCGGGATCGCGTGCAGCTGTTCAACCACCCAGCCTCCCACGGTTACGGAACCCGTATCCTCCTCGTCCAGCGTAAACCACTCGAACAGGTCGTCCAGGTCGGTGCCACCGGAGACCCGATAGCGGTTCTCTTCCAGCTTTTCAATCTCCACGACCGCATCCTCATGCTCGTCCCAAATTTCGCCCACCAGCTCCTCCACAATGTCCTCGATCGTCACGATACCCAGCGTTCCGCCGTATTCGTCCACGATGATGGCCATATGAATTTTCTTTTGCTGGAGTTCTCTCAGCAGCTTCGAAATTTTAGTCGATTTGGATATGTAGAGGGCCGGGCGGATGATCTCCTCCAGCGGCCGGCTTCCCTTCTCCACAATATCATGAAACTCTTTTTGCAGAATCACGCCGATGATCTCATCGACGGTCTCCCGATAAACGGGCAGACGGGAATAGCCCGAATCCCGGAACACACCGCCGATTTCCTCGGCGCTGTCCTCCGCCGAGACCGCCTGTACATCCACGCGCGGGGTGCAGATCTCAATGACCTGCAGGTCGTCGAATTCAATGACCGACCGGATCATATTCTCCTCCTGCTCATTGATACCGCCCTCCTGGCGCGCCTCGCCCACATAGGTCAGCAGCTCCTCCTCCGTGATGGCTCGCTTCGTGGTCACCTTAAACACCCGGAGAATCAGCTTTTTCCAGGAGGCAAAGATAAAGGTCAGGGGCGAAAGAATCACCAGCAGCACCCGTAAAATCGACACGGAAAAAATCGCGAAGGTTTCCGGCGTTTCCTTCGCCATGACCTTGGGCGTAATTTCGCCGAAAATCAAAACCAGCGCCGTAATCACGACGGTGGAAATCGTGACGCCGAGATTCCCGAAATAGCCGACAAACAAAACCGTCGCCAGCGAGGAGGCCAATATGTTGACAATGTTGTTTCCGATCAAAACCGCAGAGATCAGCCGGTCATACTCACCGGCCAGCTTGATCGCCCGCGCGGCCTTTTTGTTTCCGCTGGCCGCGAGGTGCTTCATGCGGATCATGTTCATGGTGGAATACGCGGTTTCGCTGGCCGAACAAAAAGCGGACAGCAGGAGCAATACCGCCAGCGCGATAATCAGTGAGACAGCGTCCATACTCAGCCTACTTTCTTCCCATTTTTTCTTTCCGTAGCGCCGCCGCCCGCGAAGGATTCCCCGCTTAGCGGGGCAACCCGGACAATTCAGCGCCGGAGATCTCTTCCATTATAGAACAGTTTCGTTCGATTATCAATATAAACGGCAAGCTTTTCAGAAACTCACGATTTTCCGCGCGCTCCCTCCCGCGCTCCTCCTTTTAAAAATATTTTTCAATTATTATTGTAAAGCAATAATTTATGTGCTATGATTGCTGTGAAACAATAATTTGGAGGTGTTTTCAATGACAAAATCTCTTTCGCGCCGCTGGACAACGGTGCTCTTTTGCTTCGGCGGGGTCTGTCTGCTTTTGGCGGTTTTGACTACGGCGTTCGAATTGTCGATCCCCCTCCTCCTCTCCGCGCCCCTCAGCGCGCTGGGAGAAGGCCTACGCCGCCTCTCCCTGTCCGGCCCGGCGGGAAACGGATTGGCCTGGGCTGTTTTCCTCTCTCTTTCTCTCGCGCCGTGCTTTTTCCCGCTCCGCCGGCTTCTCAAAAAAAAGCGGCTGATTTTGGCCGACGGTCTGTGTCTGCTGACCAGCCTTTACGGCTTGTTTTACCTCTTTTTGCTGATCAATCCGAGTTATCTGCTCGCTCTCTTTCACCCCATTTTTCAGCTGTCGCCCGAATACACGGAAAATCTGTCCTCGCTTCTGGGCGTGGTTTTCCTGTCCTTCGTCTGCGCGACTGTGGTCTCCTATCTCCTCCGGCAGACGGACGACCGGAAAAATCTGACAAAAATCCGGGGATTAATTCGGGTTTGCGCCTTTGTCGGCGTCTTTTCCCTCTGTTATCTCTATCCCAGTGAATTCCTCCTCACCCAGAAGCGAATTTTTACGCCGCTGATCTCTCAGGAAGCCGCGCTGGCACAGATCCTACATCCGGCCGCGCCGCTTCCCTCCCCCGGCATGCTTATCGCAGAAAGCGCGTTACCTCTGCTCCGCTTCGCCGCCCGGATTCTGCCGATCGCGTTTTTGCTTCGGCTCGTAAGCCCAGCACTTTCCCTGTTCCACCGTCTGGAACAGGATCCCTACGCGGCGGAAAATGCAGAAAACGCCCGTCTGCTTTCCCGGCGCTCCCGTGCGGCGATTCAGGTCACCATCCTGTGTTCGCTGGCGCTGACTCTCCTTCAGCTCGTGCTGGCCCGCTTCCTCGGCGACATAAATTTCACCCTGAGCCTGCCCCTTGTCGAGCTGTTTATCGCCTTGATTATGATGTTTCTGTCCGGCTATTTCGCCCAGAGCCGTGCACTCTGGGAAGAAAACCGGCAGTTCGTATAGAGGGGGTCGCCATGGCCATTCTGGTAACAATGGAGGACGCCCTGAAACGGCGGGGGATGACCGCCAAGGAGCTTTGTGAAAAGGTGGGAATCACCGAGGCCAACATGTCCCTGCTGCGCAGCGGAAAGGTCAAGGGCATCCGGTTCTCTACCATCAACCTAATCTGCTACTACCTCGAGTGTGACATCAAAGACCTGTTGCATTTCGACGGAAAATTGGAGGATACCGACGATGAATAAACTGCTTTCCTGTATTCTTATCCTGTCCCTGCTCTTCGGCCTGCCGGGCTGTTCGCTGGCCCGGGCGGAGCTGCTTGACGCTCCGCGGCCCGACCGGCTCTGCGGCGTTTGGGTCGTACTGAACGACGAAAAAAGCGCGATCGACCTCGAGGACGGCTTCATGGAAAAGGACGCGATTGTTCTGTGGTACACAGAGGAGGGCGAGGGGGAAGCCCTGTCTATTTCCACGGAATCACAGGGCAACATTGTCCGCTCCGGCAATATCGTTTCCGGAAGCGACGAAAGTCAAAACGTTTCGGTGGAGGGCACCGTCTATCTCAAGCCGAATTCCTATATTCTCGGAAAACTCATTGGCCTGTATCGGCGGCCGGACGAAAGCATCTTCGCCGCAGATGGAGAAGCCTGGATGGAGCTTTCGAACGGCGGCAACATAACCTTCAGTGAAGAATGGAATGCCACCTGGAACGGAAACTCGATCCGGCGGGGCGTAGACTTCAAAATCAATTTTGAGCTTCTTGACCCGCTCAACTCCCTGGAGCTGATCTATTTTAAGGAGGACTATTCCATTCTGGAACGGGAGCGTTTGAATTTGGACGCCCTCTCAAACGGCACCGCGGCGGTCGCGGTTCCCCCCGGCTGCGGAACCCTTCTGATCGAGGAAACCCGTATCAGTGAAGAGGGCGGCAAAAAAATCACAACCTATCGCCGCCAAGACGGGGAGGCTTCCGACTCCGTCTGGGAGGATGAGAAAACCGTTCTTCACCCCTATGTTCTTCAGGGCGAGGGTCTGACGGCGCAGCCCTTTGATTTGAAAATTTTCTGGGATCGGGATCTCTAGCCGCGCCTCCCGGAAAATAAAAAAGCCGGGAAGGTAACGTGCTGTTACCTTCCCGGCTTATATAACGGGTTCAGAGCGCTTTATGCGAAGGGATTCTCCCCGGGATAAAGCATTTCCTTGGGCTGGTTGAAGTCGATCTCTTCCACACCCAGGAAGTCCAGGATGGAGAAGATGGCTTTTCCAACATGGGCAAACGCGACCGCGCCGTGGTGGGGATAGCGTTTTTTGATCAGAACGTTGCGGTAGAAGCGTCCCATCTCCGGAATACCGAATATGGCGATCGCGCCGAAGGAACGGGTCGCGACCGGCAGGATCTCGCCCTGGGCGATATAGGCCCGAAGCTTGGCGTCCGCTGTGCTCTGGAGACGGAAGAAGGTGATGTTGCTCGCGGCCAGATCTCCTTCGAGGGTTCCGCGGGTGAAGTCAGGCTCGCCGCCGTCTTCCAGCAGACGGTTCTGGATCAGCTGATATTTAACAGCGCCTTCCGCCAGCTTTTTCAGAGGCGTATTGCCGCAATGGAAGCCCATGAACGTATCCTTGAGGGTATAGGGGAATCTTCCCTGGATCGCTTCTTCATACATATCCTGCGGGACAGAGTTGTTGATGTCCAACAGGGTGACGGCGTCACCGGTCAGGCAGGCGCCGATGTACTCGCTGAGCGCGCCGTAAATGTCCACTTCACAGGCCACCGGAATCCCAATGGAGGCGAGGCGGCTATTGACATAACATGGCTCAAATCCGAACTCCTTCGGGAAGGCCGGCCAGCACTTGTTGGCGAAAACGAAATACTCGCGGGCGCCCTTGTTCTGCTCCGCCCAGTCGAGAAGGGTCAGTTCATACTGCGCCATACGGGCCAGAAGCTCCGGATATTGGTTGCCCTTGCCCAGCTCCTGTGCCATGTCCTTGGCAATGTCATCGATGCGCGGGTCGCCCGCGTGGGCCTTGTAGGCCACGAGGAGATCCAGCTCCGAATTTTCCTGTACCTCTACGCCGAGATCATACAGGGGCTTGATGGGCGCGTTACAAGCGAAGAAGTCCTGAGGACGGGGGCCGAAGGTGATGATCTTGAGCTTGGAAAGCCCGATCAGTGTCCGCGCCACCGGCAGGAATTCGCCGATCATGCCGGCGATGTCGTCCGCTGTTCCCACGGGATATTCCGGAATATAGGCCTTCAGCTTGCGGAGTCCCAGATTGTAGGAGCAGTTGAGCATCCCGCAATAGGCGTCGCCGCGGCCGTTGATCAGGTCATTTCCGGTCTCCTCGGCGGCCGCCACATACATGACGGGGCCTTCGAACTCTTTCGCAATCAGGGTTTCCGGCGTCTCCGGGCCAAAGTTTCCGAGGAATACAACCAGCGCGTTGCAATTCTGCGCGTTGACCTCTTCCACGGCTTTCAGCATGTCGATTTCGTTTTCTACGGTTGTTTGGGCCTCATAGACATCAATGCCCTTTGCTCCGCAGCTTTTTACAATCGCGGCGCGGCGCTTTTCGGAGAGAGAGATTATGAAACAGTCGCGGCTTACAGCGACGATTCCCAGTTTAACTGTCGGTAAATTAAACATGAGTTTCCATCCTTTCTGACTTTCACTTTATTGAGATTATTTTTATTCCTCATACAGGCCGAATTGATAGGCCGTGATATGGTGGAATTTCTCGCCCTTTTTTAAGATCGGCTGCTCAAAATTCGGGTTGACCAGCGCGTTGGGGAAAAACTGCGTTTCGAGGCAATAGCCCCAGCGTTTCTGATTCGGAGCGCCGCCCTTTCCGGCCTGCTTTCCGTCCAGAAAGTTTCCCGAATAGAACTGCATCCCCGGCAGAGTGCTCCATGTGGTCATGGCGATTCCGGTCCCCTTATCAAAGGAATAGGCGACCTTCGTCGGGTTTTCCTTTTGGCCGTTCACCACCCAGTTGTGGTCATAGCCGCCCGCGAATTGAAGCTGGTCGAAATCGTCGTCAATGTGGTCGCCGATCCGAACCGGCTTGCGCAGATCCAGCGGCGTCCCTTCGACCGGACGGATCTCGCCGGTGGGGAGGGCTTCCTTGTCCGCCCAGGTATATTCGTCGGCGAAAATCTGCATGTACTGGCCAGTAATCGGCCCGCTGTCCTGTCCGGCTAAGTTAAAGTAGCTGTGGTTGGTGAGATTGCAGACGGTGTCCTGATCCGTGGTCGCGGTGTAATCCAGAACCAGCCGTCCGTCGTCCGTCAGGGAGTAGCAGACGGTCACGGTCAAATTGCCGGGATAGCCCTCTTCCCCGTCGGGGCTGACATAGGTAAGCTCCAGACCCTTTTCCGTCTCCTTCGGCTGCCACACCTTTTTGTCAAATCCGCGGCGTCCGCCGTGCAGGTGATTGTTCCCGTCGTTGCAATAGAGCTCATAGGTCTTTCCGTTCAGGTCGAACCGGCCCTTCGCGATGCGGTTGCCGTGACGTCCGATCAGCGCTCCCAGAAATACGCCGTCGTCCTCGTAGCTCTTCAGGGTATCATACCCCAGCACCACATCCACGAAATTTCCCGCGCGATCGGGCACTTTCAGCGACACAACCGCGCCGCCGAAGGTCGAGATTTCCGCCGTAATACCGCTGCTGTTCGTCAGGGTATACAGCTCGACCGCCTGGCCGTCGCTCGTCGTACCAAAGGGTTTCTTGATGATCTTCATGAACCATTCTCCTTTGTGGACTCTTTCTCTTCTGTCATTATTTTTCTTGAAAAGGTGTTCCGCACTCCGGACACAGGAAAAAACCGGTAGGTTCATTCACAACATCGCTGCCGTTCCCGGTTTAGATAACGACATGTGCGCACACTCCTTTCAATTTGATCTTAATATATCACAAGGCCTTAGGGCTGTCAAGCCATCAAATTGGTTCTTTGGCTAAACATTCCCTGCAATTTTTATCGTAATATACAAAGTAAATTTCTTTTTCTAATTTGACATTGACACTTTCTCCTCCTTCCTGTACGATAATAAAAGGTGTGCCTGCACACGTAAATAATAAGGTAAAGCAGTTACAGACTGCCGATTCCTTTGGAATGGATGTGTTTTTATGCAATATTTAATTGGTATTGACATTGGAACCTCGGCCACAAAAACGGTACTGTTTGATGAGACGATGAATGTGATCGCCTCGGCGTCCCAGGAATACCCGCTGTACCAGCCCTACAACGGCTGGGCGGAGCAGAAGCCGGAGGACTGGCGCGACGCCGTCTTGGTCACCCTCAAGGACGTCCTGACAAAAAGCGGCGTACGCGGAGAGGCCATCAAGGGTATCGGGCTTTCGGGCCAGATGCACGGACTCGTCATGCTGGACGAGGACAACGACGTCCTTCGCCCGTCCATTATCTGGTGTGACCAGCGCACCGGAGCCGAATGTGCGGAAATCACGGAAAAGGTCGGCGCGGAGCGCCTGATTGAAATCACCGCGAACCCGGCGCTGACCGGCTTTACCGCTTCAAAAATCCTGTGGGTTCGCAACAACGAGCCGGAGAATTACGCAAAATGCCGTCACATCCTTCTCCCGAAGGACTACATCCGCTTTATCCTGACCGGCGTCTATGCGACGGAGGTCTCCGACGCCAGCGGTATGCAGCTGCTGGACGTCCCCGGCCGCTGCTGGTCGGACGAGGTTCTCGAAAAGCTGGAAATTGACAAGAGCCTGCTGGCCGACGTCTATGAATCCCCCGAGGTTACCGGCACAATTCTGCCAGCGATCGCGGCCCTCACCGGTCTCTCCACGGAAACCGTCGTGGTCGGCGGCGCGGGCGACAACGCGGCGGCGGCGGTCGGAACTGGAATCGTCCGGGACAAAACCGCCTTCACAACCATCGGCACCAGCGGCGTTGTTTACGCCCACACCAGCGAAATCCGGATCGATCCCAAGGGACGGGTTCACACCTTCTGCTGCGCCGTTCCCGGCTGCTGGCATGTCATGGGCGTAACCCAAGCGGCGGGACTGTCGCTGAAATGGTTCCGGGATCATTTCTGTGAGGACTATATCGCCAAGGCCGCGGCCGAAGGCAAGGATCCCTATTATCTCATGGACCGCGACGCGGAAGTGGTTCCCGTCGGAAGCAACAAGCTCCTCTATCTGCCCTACCTGATGGGCGAACGGACGCCACACCTGGATCCCGACTGCCGTGGCGTATTCTTCGGTCTCTCCGCGATTCACGGCAAACCGGACATGATCCGCGCCGTCATGGAGGGGGTCGCCTTCTCCCTGAACGACTGCTATGACATTCTCGCCGGCATGGGCATGGAGATCTCGGAAATGATGGCCTGCGGCGGCGGCGGAACCAGTCCGCTGTGGCGGCAGATGCTGGCGGATATGTTCGACTGCACCGTACAGACCACGATGACACAGGAAGGCCCCGCGTTGGGCGTCGCCATTCTGGCCGGCGTCGGCTCCGGACTCTTCCCGAGCGTCGAGGAGGCCTGTGCCCGTTTTATCGCGGTGGACAAACAGTGTGCGCCCATCGAGGAAAACAAGGCGAGTTACGCGAAAATCCACCCCCTGTTCCAGAAGCTCTACGCCGATTTAAGGGAAAGCTTCCGGACGTTATCCAGCTTCTAAACCGGAAAATAAACCAACTCTTCGGGCTTGCCGTCTCTCTTTATAGTGGGCGGCAAGCCCACATTTGCTTTGTGCGCTGCCTTTTCGGCTTTCACGCTTTGCCCCCTGTATTTCCCGGTTTTACACCTATATTAATGTTAGAATTGTCAGGGCCACGGAAAAAAACATAAATTTCCCTTGCTTTTTACCTCAAAATCAGTATAATAGAATTCGTTGCTTATTCTTTCTTTGGCAACCACCGGATTTTCTTTTTTCTATGAGGGGCCGGTAAATTACAGATAGAACAATCATTATGTGATAATTTCACAATTTATTTTCCTTATATCTATTTATATAGCGAAAGTTATCCCCTCTTCTTTTTTTTTGGTTGACTTTTTATGAGCAATTTGCTATTCTTGACCCGTAGGGATATGCTCTCTGCTGGATTGAAAATGCGGTTTTTAAGAATAAAAGGGACGAAGACGCTCTATACTGGTTTTACGTTCTTGTTATTTTTGGAATTCCCGCCTGATTCTTTCGGTATTTGCGCGGTTGAAAGATCGTGTGGATATATACATTAAGTATGCATTGCTATTGTAAGGTAATGCATAAATTACAGAGATGGAGGAAATTTCTATGAAAAAAGCACTTGCACTGTTACTCGCTCTCCTCATGCTGCTGGCCTTCGCGGCTTGCACTGCCACTCCCCCCTCAGAGGCTCCGGCAGCGCCCGACGGCGTTGAGACCCCGGCAACTCCCGATCCCGAGCCCGCTGCTCCCACAATCACAAAGGTCGGCGTTTCGATGCCCACACAGAGCCTCCAGCGTTGGAACCAAGACGGTGCCAACATGAAAGAGCAACTCGAAGCCGCTGGTTTCGAAGTTGACCTTCAGTTCGCTGGCGACAACGAGATTCCTCTCCAGATTTCTCAGATCGAAAACATGATCGCCGGCGGCTGCCAGGTTCTGGTTATCGCTGCGATCGAAGGCGAAGCCCTGACGACCGTTCTGGCTCCTGCTAAGGAAAAAGGCATCGACGTCATCGCTTATGACCGCTTGATCAAGAACTCCGACGCTGTTACCTATTATGCTTCCTTTGATAACTACAAAGTCGGCCTCGAGCAGGGCAAGTTCATCGTGAATGCTCTGGATCTCGAAAATGCCGCAGGCCCCTTCAACATTGAGCTGTTCACAGGCGACCCCGGCGACAACAACGTAAACTTCTTCTTCCCCGGCGCTATGGAAGCCCTCCAGCCCTTCATCGACAACGGCAAGCTCGTTGTTAAGAGCGGACAGGTTACCAAAGAGCAGGTTGCTACCGAAGGTTGGAGCACAGAGAACGCCCAGAAGCGTATGGAAAACCTGATTGCTGCTCAGAGCTACAGCCCCACCGGAACTCCTCTGGCCGCTGTTATGTCCAGCAATGACTCCATTGCCCAGGGTCTTGTCACTGCTCTGTCCGATGCCGGCTTTAAGGCCGAGAATATGCCCGTTATCACTGGTCAGGATTGCGACATCGCTTCCACCAAAAACATCATCAACGGAACACAGGCTATGTCCATCTTTAAGGACACCCGTACTCTGGCTGCACAGGTCGTGAAGATGATTCAGTCTCTCGCCACAGGCGCAGAGCCGGAGCTCAACAACACCACAGATTATCTGAACGGTCTTAAAGACGAGGCTGGCAAAGAGATCGCGGTTCCTTCTTTCCTGTGTGATCCCACCCCCTGCACAAAAGACAACTACAAAGTACTGTTGATCGATTCCGGTTACTACACCGAAGATCAGCTCAAAGCTGACTAATAAAGCCTAATAATTTCTTTGAGAAACAGGCGGACGGAATCCCCGTCCGCCTGTTTTAATAGAAAAAACAATTAAGTTTCACAATCTTCTTTGGAAGGAAGTTAAGGAATGGGCACAAAATATTTATTGGAAATGCAGAACATTACCAAGCTTTTTCCCGGTGTAAAAGCGCTGGATAATGTTACTTTTGATGTGGAAGAAGGCGAGATTCACGGTCTGGTCGGCGAAAACGGGGCCGGAAAATCTACGCTGATGAATGTCCTTAGCGGAATCTATCCCTATGGCTCTTATACCGGTAACATTCTTTACGAAGGTAACGAATGTAAATTCTCGAATATTCGAGACAGCGAAAAAAAGGGAATCGTAATTATCCATCAGGAGCTTGCCACGGTGCCCTACATGTCGATTGCCGAAAACATGTTTTTGGGAAACGAACAGGGCAATATCTTTGGAATCGATTGGGACGCAACCCACAACAAGGCAAATGAATTCCTAAAAGTTGTCGGACTGAAAGACTCCTCCCATACGCTGGTCAAAGACATCAGCGTCGGCAAACAGCAATTGGTGGAAATCGCAAAAGCTCTGGCGAAAAATGTTAAATTGCTAATTTTGGATGAGCCTACTGCTTCTTTGAATGAGGAAGACTCTCAGAAGATATTGAGTCTATTGCTGAGCTTAAAGCAGAGAGGCGTAACCTCTATTTTGATTTCTCACAAGCTCACCGAAGTTTCGCAGGTTGCCGACCACATTACGATAATTCGCGACGGCGCTACCATTGAAACCCTCACCAAGGGTTCCAGTGAGATCAACGAGGCACGCGTTATCAAAGGTATGGTCGGACGTGAGATGACCGACCGCTATCCCAAGAGGGAAAGCAATGTTGGTGATGTGGTCTTTGAGGTGAAAGACTGGAACGTTTTCCATCCTCTCCATCAGGGATTTAAGGTCTGCGATAACATCAATCTAAACGTGCGCGCGGGCGAGGTTGTCGGTATTTCCGGCTTGATGGGCGCCGGGCGTTCGGAGTTTGCCATGAGTGTTTTCGGTAAAAGCTACGGGCTTGACATTACCGGAAAGGTATTTCTGCATGGCAAGGAAATCAATACCAGCACTGTGAAAAAAGCGATTCGCAATAAAATCGCCTACGTCACAGAGGATCGCAAGGACGCCGGTCTGATTCTCTCGGATTTAATCCGTGTCAACATCTCTCTCGCAAATCTGGAAAGCATCAGCCCCATGGGCCGGATCGACAGCAATAAAGAGGTTCTTGTTGCGGAAGAGTATCGGCAGAAACTTCGGATCAAGACGCCCACCTGTGAAGACAATGTGGAAAATCTTTCCGGAGGAAACCAACAGAAGGTTTTGTTGGCCAAGTGGATGTTTGCCGAACCGGATGTTATGATCATGGACGAACCGACCCGCGGCATTGATGTAGGCGCTAAATATGAAATCTATACGATTATTAACGATTTGGTAGCCCAAAACAAATCGGTTATATTTATTTCGAGCGAAATGCCCGAACTGTTAGGAATGTGTGACAGAATTTATGTGATGAATGAGGGCCGCATCGTCGGCGAACTTTCCAAGGAAGAGGCAACTCAGGAAATCATCATGGCTAAAATTCTGCAATCCAACAAAGGAGAGTGATGAAATTGGGCAAAGTAAAGGATATTTTAAAGAAAAATACCATGCTGTTTGTTCTGGTCTTTGTGATGATTCTGTTTGAGGTTTTGATTGTTACCGGCGGCAAAGGAGGATCCCTCTTTTCCCCCGCCAACATTACAAACTTGATCTCTCAGAATGGTTATGTTGTAATTCTAGCAACCGGTATGCTGATGTGCATCCTGACCGGCGGTAACATTGACCTTGCCGTCGGCAGCATCGTCGCCTTTGTCGGCGCTATTGCTGGCACCCTGATCGTTACCATGAAGGCGAATGTTTATCTGTCCATCGCCCTGTGTCTCCTTATCGGTACTTTGATCGGCGCATGGCAGGCGTTTTGGATTGCCTACGTAAGAATTCCTGCCTTTATTGTTACTCTGGCCGGAATGCTTACCTTCCGTGGTTTAGCCACGATTATCCTGGGCGGTTTCACCATTTCTAAATTCCCGGCTGAATATTCCCAATTATTTAACAGCTATCTTCCCCAGGATCCCGCGTCCCTGGTTCCGGTTACAATGGGGGTTGGCGCGGCCATCTGTATCATTTTCGTCGCGCTTTCCCTTTTCTCAAGAGTCAGAAAACAGAAAAAGGGATATGCCGTAGAGGTGTTCGGTTGGTTCATCGCCAAGATGGCCCTCCTGTCGGCTGTCGTCCTCTATGTCTTTTGGCTTCTCTCTCAGAACAAGGGAATGCCGGTGGTTCTGATTCTGCTGGCGGCCGTTGTGCTGTTCTACAGCTACTACACTTCCAGTACCGTTTCAGGCCGTCATCTGTATGCTATGGGCGGTAACGAAAAAGCTGCGAAGCTTTCCGGCGTTAATACCAATAACACCTTGTTCTTCGCCTATACCAACATGGGTTTCCTGTCCGCTGTCGCTGCTCTTGTCTGTGTCGCCCGGTTTGATTCCGCGTTCCCCGCTGCCGGCGACGGATATGAGTTGGACGCTATCGCTTCCTGCTTTATCGGCGGTGCCTCGGCTTTCGGCGGCGTAGGTACGGTTGGTGGCGCAGTCATCGGCGCGGTGTTCATGGGCGTACTCAATAATGGTATGTCCCTCTTGGGTATCGACGCAAACTGGCAGAAGACGGTAAAAGGTCTTGTTCTTCTTGGCGCCGTTGTCTTTGATGTTCTCAGCAAGAGACGTAAGGTTTCTACGAAAAAAGCTGCTGAAGCATCCAAAGAGACCGTTGCTGCCTAATCGAAACTCTAAACGGCCTTGGCCGTATAATGAAGCAACCGGGAACGACTTTTTGAGGTCGTTCCCGGTTGCTTTTTGTTTTATACTATAATTCTTTCTTTTGCCGAGCGGGCCGGCACCCGGCGGGGACGACAACGTTTTGCTTTTTTATTGCAGTTTCGTATTGACTACTTCTCCGAAAAAACCTTCCGGTTGTCCCCTATGTACACCGCGCCGGAAATCAATGTCAGCGCGGCGGAAATCCAGAGAAGCCCGCTTCCAAAAGCCGACAGGAGCGCCGGGTTCAAAAATTCGGTTACCGGCCCTCGCGGAATCACAGCCAGCTCAATCAGCTCTTGAAAATACAAAAAGACATAGACGGCCACCACGGCCACCGATTGACTGACGGTTTTCCACTTTCCCAATGCATTGGCGGCGATCACCTTCCCGTCGCCCGCCGCCA
>JGI994J12354_10002844_pt1 | contig 16531 bp, 8 predicted proteins | sample IntmicLarv3ML3BL_FD_12354 | JGI IMG/M metagenome (IMG submission 12354) | reverse complement strand
GTCGAGTGGCCCGCCTGCAAGCCCGGCGACACCGCCACCCTCATCTTTGACCGCGAGTGCAGCGTACGCCACAACTTTGACAAGGAACTCGTCCTTGCTGTCCGCGCAAATCCGCCCAAAAACCCCTTTGGCAGCGGAACTGTCCTGCACTAAGAGTTATCAAATAGGTTCAAACCCGGCGCTCGTTCGAGCGTCGGGTTTTTGTGCGGTAATTTCTTCATTAGCAACTGCTATTACAGGCTTCATGACCTCCTTTTAGGACATATTTTTTTCCATATTTCGCTTTATTGTTAATTATATATCAAACTTTATGTGTATATTGTAAGAAGTTTGTCAAACATATCTGTGTACTTTCACGACGTTCAGTGATAGAATAAGCTCATAAAGGTTGTTAATATTTTAACACAGTCTCCTTCCTCCCGTTTTATGGTTCAAAAGGCGGCTTGCCGGAAAAACTATGGCAATATGGAACGAGCTAAGTTAAATTGCATAACCTGACCAACTTAGGAAACGCCAATGAGAGGATTGAATTTTATGACAAACGAGAGAATTTACGAGCCTGTTGACAACGCCGAAAAACTGCTTCAGATGCTGGATCGCGTCCGCACAGCTCAACGCACTTTCTCAACCTACACGCAGGAGCAGGTTGACAATATCTTCCGCGCCGCCGCCCTCGCCGCGAACAAGGCACGCATTCCGCTTGCGAAACTCGCCGTTGAGGAGACAGGAATGGGTGTCGTCGAGGACAAGGTTATCAAAAACCACTACGCCGCCGAGTACATCTTCAACCAGTACCGCGACACAAAAACCTGTGGTATAATTGAGGAGGACAAATCCGCCGGTATCCAAAAAATCGCGGAGCCCATTGGCGTGATTGCTGCCGTCATTCCGACGACAAATCCGACCTCGACCGCTATTTTTAAGACACTGATTTCGCTCAAAACCCGTAATGGCATTATCATAAGCCCTCACCCACGTGCTAAAAAATGCACAATAGCCGCCGCAAAGCTCGTCCTCGAGGCCGCTGTTGAAGCCGGCGCGCCGGAGGACATAATCGCATGGATTGACGTTCCGTCGCTCGAAATGACGAATGTCGTTATGCGCGAGGCCGACCTCATATTGGCGACAGGCGGCCCTGGAATGGTCAAATCCGCCTACTCGTCCGGCAAGCCCGCAATCGGCGTAGGCGCGGGCAACGTCCCGGCGATCATCGACGAGAGCGCGGACATTCTACTATCTGTCAACTCGATAATTCACTCGAAAACTTTCGACAACGGCATGATTTGCGCTTCCGAGCAGTCTGTCATTGTTCTCGATAAAATTTACAAGGCTGTCAAGGATGAGTTCGCCTCCCGCGGCTGCTATTTCCTTAAAAAGGACGAACTCGACAAGGTTCGTAAGACCATCATCGTCAACGGCGGACTTAACGCAAAAATCGTCGGTCAGACCGCCGTAAAAATCGCAGAACTCGCTGATGTGACCGTTCCCGCAAGCACGAAAATCCTTATCGGCGAGGTTGAGGACGCGACAACCGCCGAGGAATTCGCGCACGAAAAACTCAGCCCCGTCCTCGCGATGTACAAGGCGAAAACCTTTGACGAGGCAATGGACAAAGCGGAGCGCATGATTATTGACGGCGGCTACGGACACACTGCTTCCGTCTACCTCAACACCCACACCGCACAGGAGCGCCTTGACGCGTTCTGCGCGCGGATGAAAACCTGCCGCATAGTCGTAAACACTCCGTCCTCGCACGGCGGAATCGGCGACCTCTACAACTTTAAGCTCGCCCCGTCGCTTACGCTGGGCTGCGGCTCATGGGGCGGTAACTCCGTCAGCGAAAACGTCGGCGTTAAGCACCTGCTCAACATCAAAACCGTCGCCGAGAGGAGAGAAAATATGCTCTGGTTCCGCGCTCCGTCCAAGGTTTACTTCAAAATGGGCTGCCTGCCTGTCGCGCTCGACGAGCTTAAAGTCATCTATGACAAAAAGCGCGTGTTCATCGTAACCGACACTTTCCTCTTCGAGAGCGGATTTACAAAGCGCGTCACCGCCAAGCTCGACGAGCTTGGCATAGTCCACACCGTTTTCTCCGCCGTTGCGCCCGACCCGACACTTGCCACAGCGCACGAGGGCGTAAAGGTCATGGAGATGTTCAAGCCCGACTGCATAGTCGCACTCGGCGGCGGCTCGCCTATTGACGCGGCGAAAATTATGTGGGTTCTCTACGAACATCCCGAGGTTAACTTCCTCGACATGGCTATGCGCTTTTCCGACATCCGCAAGCGCGTCTACCCTTTCCCGAAGATGGGCGAAAAGGCGAATTTCATCGCCATCCCAACAACTGCCGGAACCGGCTCGGAGGTCACTCCATTTGCCGTTATCACCGACGAGAAAACCGGTGTCAAGTATCCGCTCGCCGACTATGAGCTAATGCCCACAATCGCGATTATCGACCCCGACCTGATGATGGATATGCCCAAGGGCCTGACCGCCGCCTCCGGTATTGACGCAATGACGCACGCGCTCGAAGCCTATGCTTCAATGCTCGCAAGCGACTACACGGACGGGCTTGCACTCCGCGCAATCAAGCTGATTTTCGACTACCTCCCCAGCGCGTATACTAACGGCGCAAACGACGCAAAAGCGCGTGTTAAGATGGCGGACGCCGCTACCCTCGCAGGTATGGCCTTCGCGAACGCGTTCCTCGGAATCTGCCACTCAATGGCGCATAAACTCGGCGCGTTTTACCACCTACCGCACGGCGTAGCAAACGCGCTGATGATTTCCCATGTCCTGCGCTTCAACGCTGCCGAAGTTCCTGTTAAGATGGGCACTTTCTCGCAGTATGACCACCCGCACACCCTCGCGCGTTACGCCGAAATCGCCGACAGCCTCGGGCTTGGCGGAAAAACTGACGCCGAGAAGCTTGAAAAGCTTATCGCAAAGCTTGAGGAACTGAAAGCCGCAATCGGAATCAAGGCGACTATAAAGGACTACGGCGTTGACGAAACTGAATTCCTTGAGCGGCTCGACGACATGACCGAGCAGGCTTTTGACGACCAGTGCACCGGCGCAAACCCGCGCTATCCGCTGATGAGCGAGCTGAAAGAGCTGTACCTTGACGCGTATTACGGAAACGATAAACGAGGTGATAAATAATGAAACTTGATAAAGTTATAGCTGTCCGCGCCAACAAAACCGTCTACCGCGACGACGACTACTCTATAAAGGTTTTCGACGAACTTTACTCCAAATCCGACATCCTCAACGAAGCGCTGAACCAAGCACGTGTCGAGGAGACAGGCATTCTCATGCCGAAACTTGTCGAGGTCACCCACATCGACGGCAAATGGGCGATTATTAACGAGTTTATCGAGGGCAAAACCCTCTCACAGATTATGGACGAAGAACCCGCACGCTTCGAGGAACTGATGGAGAAATTTGTGGACATTCAGCTCAACGTTCACACACACCGCTCGCCGCTTCTGACTCAGTGGAAAGACAAAATGCACCGCAAAATCAGCGCGAGCCACGCTTCAATCGACCCAACAACGCGCTACGACCTCCATATGCGCCTCGACAGTCTGCCGACACATAACAAGGTCTGCCACGGCGATTTCAACCCGTCGAACATCATCATCAGCGACAAGGACGGCGAGCCGTATGTAATCGACTGGGCGCATGCCACACAGGGCAACGCCTCCGCCGACGCGGCGCGGACTTACCTTCTGTTCCGCCTCGCCGAGGACGCAAAAGCCGCCGAGCTTTACCTCGACCTGTTCTGCAAAAAGAGCGACACCGCAAAGCAGTATGTCCAGCGCTGGCTGCCAATCGTTGCGGCGAGCCAGTCTGTCAAGGGCCGCACCGAGGAACAGGAGTTCCTCATGAAGTGGGTCAGCGTCGTAGACTATCAGTAAGATTTATCTTAATTATCAGCCAAAAGGGACGGAAACTGTGTTTCCGTCCCTTTTGGCTGATAATTTTTCGGCATAACGCTGAATTTTTATTTACGGTCTTTCTCCGCTTGACATGCTTAAAAAAATAATATAGAATTCAAACAGTATTATCTAACTAATCCGTATAACATGGATTAGCGAAGGGGACGGTTTGATTTCAAACCACGAGTACGGAAAAACATGTTTTCCGATTCTCAAACAAAAAGGAAGGACTGGTCAAAAATCATGGCAAAAAACTTTATATGCACCACAAAAGGCCCAATAGTTCAAACAAAGGCGGGTAAAATCCGCGGCTACCAGACCGATGACATGTATGCTTTCAAGGGCATCAAGTACGCAACGGCAGAGCGCTTTATGCAGCCCGTGCCGGTTGAACCGTGGGAGGGCGTAGTTGACGCTCTCGGCTTCGGTCATGTCGCACCGCTTCTGGGCGAAAATTCCCCGAATATGGATCTTCTCATCCCCCACCGTTTCTGGCCGGAAAGCGAAGATTGCCTCTCACTGAACGTTTGGACGACAAATCCCGATCCCTCCGCGAAAAAAGCGGTTATGGTTTGGCTGCACGGCGGCGGATATTCAGCCGGTTCCTCAATCGAAATGATAGCCTATGACGGCGACAACCTCGCGCGCTACGGCGATGTTGTTATCGTAACCGTAAACCACCGCCTCAACATCCTTGGCTATCTTGATCTCTCGTCCTACGGCGACAAATACTGGAACAGCGGCAACGCCGGCAATGCCGACCTCGTTGAGGCGCTTAAATGGGTAAATGCCAACATCTCAAACTTCGGCGGCGACCCCGGCAACGTAACAATTTTCGGTCAGTCCGGCGGCGGCGGCAAGGTTATAAACCTCGTCCAAACTCCTGCGGCTGACGGTCTTTTCCAGAGGGGCATTATGATGTCCGGCGGCGCGGGCCGCCGTCGCAGCACCGACCGCTATGACCGTGAAATCGTTGACGCTCTCCTTAAGGAGCTGGGCGAAAGCGACGTCAACTCACTCGAAACCGTTGAATGGGACGACCTGAAACGCGCCGTCAATAAAATTACATCCAGCTTCGCCGAGCAGGGTCTGCGCCTTGGAATGCTCTGGGCTCCGGTTCAGAATGACTGGTACGCCGGTTCTCCGTGGGATGTTGGCTACACCGAGCACGCGAAAACCGTGCCGCTGATGATCGGCTCCGTCATCGCCGAGCTGGGCTTTATGGCAAATATCCCCGACAAAAACGAAGTTTCCGTTGAAAAACGCCGTGAACTTATCGCTGGAAAATTTGGCGAGGAAGTTGCCGACGAACTCATCGCCGAATGGAAAAAAGCGTTCCCCTGCAAAAACGAGCTTGGAATTATGCCTGCCTCCAACCGTATGGGCACGCTCGAGTTTATCGAAAAACGCGCAAACGACTGCGACGCGCCGGTTTTCTCATATCTCTTTACATACGAGTTCCCGTATGACGGCGGTATGCCCGCATGGCACTGCGCGGATATCCCATACGCCTTCCACAACATGGACAGGGTTGACATCTGCAACGAGCCGGGCGTGTCTGACGCTTTGCAGGACGCGTACTTCGGCGCATATGTCGCGTTTGCAAAGACCGGCGACCCGAACGGCGCAGGGCTTGCTAACTGGCCGGCGTACACTGCTGCCGAACCGTACACCATGTTCTTCGACAAGGTAAGCGAAGCCGGTAAGGACCGCGACCTCGCCTTCCAGAAAGTCCACGAAACCGTTGCGGGCGACCCGTTTGCCGCAATGCAGCGCAGAAATATTAAGATTACTTTCTAATTTCCTATAACAATGCAAAACAGCAGTCGCCGATTGGTGACTGCTGTTTTTGATATCTCTAAAGTTTATGCCCTGCCCTCTTTAGATTTACGCTGACTGTCTATTGCGTCATTCATGATTTCCAATGCTTCCCTGTAATTTAGTGCCCCTTGCGGTATTTTGCTGCTGCCGACCCAAAGCGAAACCGGTATATTTTCGCCGTTTACTTTCACTGTTTCACCGTTTTTTGCCACTATCCTGTTAACAAGCTCCTCTGCTTTTTCCAAGTCGGAATATCCCGTCACAACGGCGAACTCATCGCCGCCAATTCGGAACAGAAGCATGTCCGGGGCTATTTCATTTTCAATCCTATGGAACGATTCCGCTATAACAATATCACCTGTTGCGTTGCCATACTCCCTATTGACACTGGCAAAGCTTTGAATGTCAATACTGAGTATATATGTTCCTGCCATACTTTTCAACTTGTCATAAAGCTCGCTGATATCTACGGGTTTTCTTTTTTGCATAATAATTCCTCCGTCTTTAACTGGATTTTCAAATTTGGGAAATAGTTCGGAAAACCGGCGCGTTTTGCGGAACTCTGTCGGATTCACTCCCCAAAACTTTTTAAATGCTCTTGAGAACACTTCCGGTGAGGCGTACTGATAATCAAACGCAATGTCAGTTATGCTTTTTGTACCCTGCAACAGCTCTTTCGACGCGACGCTAAGCCTTCTTTTGGAAATATAATCCGCAACCGAGCAGCTAAACGCATAACGAAAAAGCTTCTGCAATCCGGACGATGAGCAATAGACACTCTGCGCAAGGTCATCTACGGACAAAGGTTTATGAATCGAATCCTCAACTGTTTCCAGCGCCATCGCCAAAATGTAGATATTCCGCAAATACCCCACCTCCCAGAAAATTCAATATCGATATTGTATCCATAGTATAACACGGCAAATGTAGCTCCCACATGACATTTTCGATACAAAATCTAAAAACACCGGCAGAATTCTCTATTGATATTCCTCGTTCTATAAACACCTGCCATACACCACTTTATTCTATATCATCAGGCATTTTTTGTCAAATCCAGCTTTTTGTTGCTTTCTTTCCTGTCCCCTCTTGCTTTTCAGGTATCATGAATAACGGACAATCTGCCGCGAATAGGCTGTATGGAAACTGAAAGAGAGGGTCTGTTTTATGCTGTCACTTTCCCTATATCTGCTGCTGCACGGGCTTTATATGACGTTGCGTGTTTCCGGCAGCGGCTCGTTTCCAAAGCCGTTGAGCGCCGCTGAGGAACGAAAATATCTGGAGCTTGCCGCTTCCGGCGACGCTGAGGCACGAAGCATACTCATCGAGCGCAACCTGCGCCTTGTGGCGCACGTAATCAAAAAATACTACACAAAGACAAACGACCACGAGGACTTGATTTCTATTGGGTCAATCGGGCTTATTAAGGCGGTCAACACCTTTGACTACACGAAAAACATACGGCTTGCCACCTATGCTGGGAGATGCATTGAAAATGCTATGCTAACATAGCGGACTTTTCAGAGTCAGAAGTAGTAAGCCGTGTACCATTTTCAGAAAATGGCACTTGCATACCACATGGGACAATCTGTTTATATGAAAATAAAGGCGCACCGTTAAACGTGAGCCTTTTTAATGTCATTATATAGTTTCAATTTTTGTTCTTTCGGGCAGGACAGCTTTTCGATATGTTGCGAAACTGCCTGCACGTGTATAGTGGAAACTCGCTTTTCGAGTTCTTTTATTTTTTCGGGTGTCTTTGGACAATGCACAATGATATTGATAGAGCTGCCCTCCCTTAGGTAACACTGTGGTAATGTATATGCCTGCCTGTTTGTCCAATATGCCATTTTGGAAAATGCGGCAAAAAACAGTTCTTTCGCCTCATCGCAAGACAATTATTGACAAATGCATAGCTACCTTGCATACATCCCTATTTCAATGGTATAATATCTAATGTAACCATTGACAGCACAGTCGGAAGAACAGCAACTAGTGCTGATGGCTATTAATACATCGTGCAAAGGGAATGGCTTTATGATTTATAATATATCCTTTGATATATGCGCAGCAATAATCTCCGTTTTTTCACTGTTTACGATGCTTTCTATAAAAAAGGATTTACATAAGTCATCTAACCGGGTGTTGTTGCTGATTATTATCGCATCGCTCGTGGCATGTATTTTTGATATCTGGAGTTCGGTCGGCAACTCCTATGTTGAACAGTACAGTTATTTTTTTCGAGACTTTTTAAATTATATTTTTCTTTTTGTTTATGTAAGCACAGCCTGCCTCTTCGCATGGTATGTGATAACATTACTTGGGCTTAAGCGGCATATGAAAAAGCCATTTTTACTACTATTCTTTTTGCCGGAAGCGATTATCTTTTTACTGCTGGCGCTCAATTCAGCTTTCCGTTGGGTTTTTTATTATGATGCAAATGGAATCTATTCCCACGGCACGATGATGTATGTGCTGTACGGCACAGGATATTTGTATATGCTGTGCGCAGTATATTTGACAGTACGTTTCAGAAAAATGTTGCTCAAACCACAGCGGCACGCGGCAATCCTCTTTCTAGTGTTCAGCATTATTCCCATTTTTATACAGCAATTCTTTATGCGGTACCAGCTTATTGAACTGTTTTTTCAATCTATTGGAATTTTTGGGTTTTTAACAACCGTAGAAAACTTCAATGCCGTACATCATCCCATTACAAAGGCATACAATCGTACTGCTTTTGTGCGGGAAATTGATTTAGCAATTCAAAACACCGATGCAGTGGATGTGATTATCATTAAGCTTTCGCGGTCAACTTATTTTGACATAGCTACATTGGACACACTTCGTGCAAATGGATTTATTGCGAGCGTTGCCGAGTGGTTGAACAGCCTATCGAAAAAGCTTGATGTATATGACTGTGAAAGAGGACATTTTATCTTACCGGTATACCGTAACAACGGTCATAGTACGCAGAAACTGACAGAGAAAATATGTGAAAGATTTCTGGATAAATGGGTATATCAAAATGAAGGTATCCTCTTTCCAATGCAGCTTTGCACGGCAAGTATCACACAAGATATACAGACAGTCGAGCAAATGATGCAGCTGGCAGATGTTCCATATATACATGACACAGCAGAGCCTGAAGTAATATCTGCTAAAAAAGTAGATGCCGAATTGTGGGAACAAACAGGTGATGCGCCTATACAATACCAGATCGGTGGCGAAATATTGGGCATGCTCGATGATTTTGTTGCAAAAATCCCGCTGCTGACACCCGCAGAATATAATATTCTGCAATATTATATTAATGGTCATGAGATTGGCGAGATACCAGCGCTGGCCTACATAAGCATAAACACTGTACGCAAGCACAATAAAAATATATATAAAAAACTTCAGGTAAGCACGAAAGAAGAATTATTGCTCTATGTTGACTTGCTTGACCGCAGTGGTCGGCTAAATGAAGTGAGGCGAATGCAAAAACCAAAATAGCCGCTAAAATCTTGAACGTACTATAATTCTTGGTTGATACCCTATCGGGTATCAACTTTTTTTCACCTAAATCAGGCATTTCCTAAAAAAGTACCCTAAGGGTACTATAAAAATTTTGCCCTATTTGTTAACATATTTTTGCAATCTTAAAATTAACACAAGGAGATTTTATATGAAAAAGGTATTAGCAATTATTTTGATTCTGGCACTGGTATTTGCTCTTGGAGCTTGCAGCAGCACACCTAATCCGGCATCCGCAACTGAGGGAGAATCAGACGGTAAGGGAACATCTGTTGTGGACGACAATCCGTTCAACCTTGATTATGAATCTGCCGAAGTGCAGGAAATGTCGAGCGAACGTCTTCCGCAAGCAACCCTCAAAGAGTTTTATGATTATTTCGTTGGATTGGGTGCCGCCGGACGGGAAAATCTCACTTACGCAGATATGGTCGAACATATCGGCTGCGAGGCATCTGAATTTTCCTTCACTTCCGGCTATCGGATTTATGTATGGCGCGCAGAGGAGAATGATTTTGCTCAGATGAATGCGTCAATACCGGGGAACAACGGCGTGTGGAAAAACCCATTCATGTCCGCCTATAATTTGGGAACCACATAAGTTAACTTTAAATTATTGCCACTAACAGGATTTTCCTGTTAGTGGGCTTTGTTTTAGAAGATATTCTTTGCCGGGATGAGTAAATTATGTGACAAGGATTTTGCTGATCATTTACCGGCAGCTTATGAACAAGACACGATTGCATACTATTGTCATTCCATTCAAAAGAAAGCGAAGGAGAATAAATCATGAGAAAGACAATGAAGAAGGCATTAGCCTTAACCCTGACCCTGTGCATGTTGGTGACACTTTTACCGTCGATTGCTTTGCCGGCGCTGGCGGCAGAAGGTGACGAAGCGCGAGTCGGCAGCACCTATTACGCCACGCTTCAAGCGGCCATCGCAGCCGTGCCGTATGGCGGAACCGTAACGCTGCTGAGGAATATAACGGTGGCGAACGATACGTATATTGATCTGGCTGTGCCTTATCGTAATTTTGGTTCCGTCGATGAATATACCCTTGACCTCGGCAATTATACCATAAGCGGAAATGTTAATCAGGGCTTGTTACTTACTATTTATAAAGGGCTTACTGTCAACATAACCGCCGCTGCCGGCGGCGGCGTGACAAACGCGAACACCGGCGAGGAAAGCTTTGCGATTCGGGCATCCCACCTGCTGAATATAAACGGCGGAACATACACGGGCGGCTATGGCGCCATCCACAGTAACAGTTCTGCGTCGGTGACGGTTATAAACGCAGGTGTCTTTAATTGCGGTGCCCGTTTGTTTCGCGGAAACGTGACTGTTGCCTTCGGCTCAACCGCGAGCCCCGCAGCCGATTCGTGGAACACCGCCAAAAACGTAACGGTGACGATTGACGGCGGCACGGTGCCAAGCGGTGAAGCGCGCATCGGCGGCAGATATTACGCCACGCTTCAAGCGGCCATCGCCGCTGTTGGGCAGAACGAAACTGTAACCCTCCTGAAAAACATAAAGGATAGCCCGATAATTTATTTAGACTCTACACCCGGCCGTACCACGAGATACACCCTTGACCTGAACAATTACTCTATAACGGGAAGTCAGTCTTACATTTTTTATTTTGGAAATGGACATGCAAGAACCGTCACTCTGAAAGCGGGCGTTGCCGACAGTACTGTTCGTAATAACAAGGCTCATGCTATAGAAGTTTATAGCGCCGGCGCGACGATTTATATCGACGGCGGGGAATACATCGGCGAAACCTTTGGCATGCGAGTTTCCGGCGGTCGGGCAGTTATTGTTGAAGGCCTGTTTGTTGGCAATACACGACGAGCTCTGGAGGAGGCCGGTGGCTCCAACGGAGGCACCATTAACATCGCCCCCGGCTCAGTGGCTAACTATAACAAGCCTGAATGGAATACTACCACTTTTGTGAGCGTGACGAGAAAGGCAACGGCAAGCGAAGCCGACCCGATTATAATTTCCACAGCGGAGGAGCTTGCGGCTTTGGCGGCAAGGGTAAATGAGAAAGTCGAGCCGTCCGGTCAATACTACATGCTTGCCGCGGATATCGACCTTACGGTATGGCTTGTGGCCAACAGCCCGGATAACGGCTGGATTCCTATCGGATATGAGCCGGACTGCAACTTCAACGGTTCCCTTAACGGGAACGGGTATACCATATCGGGTCTGTGGATGGACGGGAGAGACGCAGCCTTCTCAAAAAAATACCAGTACGTCGGTCTGTTTGGAGTCATTGGCATTGGCGGTGAGGTGAAAAATCTTAACGTCACCTTCAATGCTCCCGTGTGCGACGGACCCCTCCGTCTCGGCGCACTTGCCGCGAGAAATGTCGGAACGATAACGAATTGCCATACTAGAGGCGTTTTAAAATCCTCCAGCATCGTCGGTGATGCAGGCGGTCTTGTGGGAACCAACGGCGGTACGATCGAAGACTGTTCCTCCTCGGTGAACATTGTGGCTGGCGGGCGCGGTGAAATAGGCGGACTCGTAGGACTCAACTTCGGAACAATCACACGATGTTATGCAACGGGTGCGGTAACCTCCCCGGACGCTTACCGGATAGGCGGGCTTGTGGGACTCAGCGGCGATGGCGAGATTGTCAACTGCTATGCAACGGGTGCGGTAACCGGAGGAGAGTTGGCAGGGGCTCTCGTAGGAGAAAATGAATCAGGCAGAAATGCCAATTTTGCCGATTATTCCACCATTAAGAACTGCTACGCTACAGGCGCGGTAACCGGAGGCAAGAAGTACATGGGCGGCCTTGTGGGTAAAAACGCGACTCTCATTGCTACTAATATCGCCGCCAGCTACTTTGACAAGACGACCACGGGGCGGTCGAGCGGCGTGGCTTCCGGAGACACGAAAAACGCCGATATTGCGGGCAAAAAAACATCGGACATGATGAAAAAGTCCACCTACAAGAATTGGGACTTCGTCAATACGTGGACCATCGCCGAGGGCAGCGGATATCCCAAGCTGAAGAAACCCGTTGCAACGCTCAGCGGAGCGGTTGTTGATATCCCCGCCCCTGTCCTTGGGAGAACGCCGGGCACTGCTTCCCTCTCTACAGACGGCTTGACGCTCGCCCATCAAAGCTGGATAAACAAGACCACCGGCGGCGCGGTTACAACCTTTCAGCCGGGAAATACATACAGGTGCTTTGTTATCGTCACACCGAACAATAACTACTCGTTTATGGATTATCCTATAATTACGGGGAACAACGATGCGCCTTCGGAATATCTCAGCCGAAACGCCAACATCGTCAGCGCTTTCTATGACTTTGATTTTAAAAATCCGACCATCAACATCGTAGCCGTGACCGTACCCGCGCCCAAGGCTGGTGAGCTGCCGCAGAATGCGGTATCCGGCACGACAGGCGTAAAGGTGAGTTCTACAACGTGGTTAGTTGTCTCCGGTGACGGAAGCACAACGCCGCATACCGGTCCCTTTAAGGCAAACACTACTTATCGCTGCGCAGTTACCGTCGAGCCCGTAAGCGAGGCGTACGCCATTTCGCCCGAAGCCTCCGCAACCATCAACACCTACGGTACGGTGAAAGACACTTCGCAGCCCGATTCAGTCGGATTTTACTACAACTTCTCCTCAAGCAAGGCTACAATCACCCTCACCGGAATAGGGTGGGTGGGTCAAACCAAGCTTACATTTAACGGCAAACCGCAGACAGTCGGAGCCGTAGTAAGCACGATCCCCGACGGGGTCACCGGGATTCGGTATAGCGGCACCGCCACCGAAACATGGGTGGGTACTTACTCCATCATGGCGGATCCTATCTACGACAGCTCCTTTTATAATGTCGTCGGATATTTTATACCTCAGCCCTGGTCGATTAACCCAATACAGCCGAAGCTTGCGACGGTATACGGCGTAGCAAACCCGTATCGGCTCTCTGCCGGAAGCTCCGTCGAACTTAATACGCTCATAACGGGACAGCACCTTTCACAAAACTGCAGTTACAGTATAGAGGGCGACACAATTTCCGGCACCACGCTTTCCGGCAACACACTGAGCGCTGCCTCCGGCGCTCCCGCCAGCGCGGTTACGAAGATAACGGTTTCGGTAGACGCGCTTAACCTCGGCGGCAGCGATTCCCCCGAGTATCTCGCTTCCACCGACCCGATTGACATTTATGTGCAGATTATTTCGAAAACGCCTGTCCCCGGCTTCGCCGTTTCGATGGAGGATTGGGTGTATAAGATGGATCCCGCCGCTTCGCTCCCTGAACCGGATGTGACACTGCCGGACGGCTTTAGCATGTCCAACGTTAAAATCACCTACACCGGCACCTTGCGCGCCGACGGCAAGGCGTATGAAGATCCGGACGTCAAGCCGCGCAACACGGGAAGCTACTTTGTAACCGCCGTATACGAAGACGGTACATATTACAGCTCCGCAACAGACAGCTTCACAATTGAACCGAAAGATATATCCGAGTTTGCTGTCAAAGGCGAAACCTTCACGTATGACGGCACCACTAAAGAAGCTTTTCCAGAGCTAATTTTCGGTGACTATGTGTTTGTGTATGGCGACCATTACGTCTCGGACGGCGGCTCCGGCGCAGTTGGGGTCGGTACATATCAGGTTGTGGTATATGGCATAGGCAACTATTGCGGAGCTTGCTACGGAACCTACAACATCGTCCCCAAAGCACTGAAGACACCGACAGAACCGATGGTTATCGAAGCAACGGCGGAGGACAGAGCGTATCTTCCGGGGAATAAGGCGGTTGAAATTGACAGCGTAACCTTTGATGGTTACACCTCTGATACCGAGTTTGACCTCCCTGTGCTCGGGGTCGAGCTGGTCGCTGTCGGCACGATGGAGACAGCGGACGTAGGCACAAACAAGGATGTCGAGGTAACTCTTTATCTGACCAAGTCCAACCATTTGTTTGCCGACGGCACAAAGACCGCTACCGTCATGACAACGGTTACAATCAGCGAGGCGGAGGCGCCTGTGCTGCCTAATGTGAATGTTTACCACAGATACGGCGAAAGCGGTACGAAGACCGTCTCCATCGCCGGTTTGCTCCCCGCCGGTGCGGAAACAGCGGAAGGCACGGCACACGGCGTTACCAGCATCATCAGCGCATGGAGCGTCGATGATGGAACACTCAGCTACACTCTTGCAGGCGGAGCAATCGACGATGTTATCACCCTGCCGGTAATCGTAACGACGCCCAATTATAAGGACGCCACAGTTGACGTTGTTATTACTCTGACCGACAAGGTTGCACCCACGCTCACTGTGCGCGACATTGTCAAAACCTATGACGGAGCCCCCGTTACCTTTTCTGACATCGCAGGCACGGCAACCTTCAACGGCGAAGCGGTCGAGGGCGACTGGAGCTTCGTTGGTACGCCGCCGACAAATGTCGCCGACAGCGGTTCGTTCGATGTGACCTTCACGCCCGCCAATGAGGATAGCTACGCGGCGAAAACGGTGAGCATTGTAATAACTATTAACAAGGCATGGCCGGACGGAACGCCTTCCTTTACACCGATAACTGAAGACGGAAAAACCCTTTACGATGTTCCTCTTGACGGACGCGGCATCCTTGGTGTTGACGGCAGCAGTACTCTGGAGGGTACATCTGCATGGGACGATGGTCCCGATATGTCCGTCTCGGTGAACACAGATTATGACTGGAAATTCACTCCGAATCCAACCGACGCGGCAAATTATCATAGTTTGACCGGCAGCTTCGTACCCTATGAGCGGGACGATATTGCCCCGACGATTTCAGACGACGGCACAACCGAAATAAGCCGGACCGGTGCGACACTGAACTTTGACACCGATGAGGAGGGTGACTATTACTATCTTGTCTACGCAGCGGCCAATGCTGCCCCCGATGTGACAGCAATCAAAGCTCAAGGCACGGCCGCAGCAAAGGGCAATGATTTTGCAAACATTGGTGCAAATGCCGTTGCCATAACCAGGCTTGCGGCATCAACGGCATACAAAGCGTATATCATAGTTGAGGACGAGGCGGGTAATGTTTCAAATGTGCTTGAAATCGCATTTACGACTTCAGCGACCGAAAGCGGCTCTATACCCGGTACAAACGGCGGCACTGTCAACGCCCCGAAGTCTGACGAAGACGAATGGAAGAACCCGTTTATTGATGTAAATAAGAACCACTGGTTCTATGGCGATGTCAAATATGTGCATCAGAAGGGTTTGTTCAACGGCACAAGCGCAAACACCTTCTCGCCGCAGATGCCGATGACACGCGGCATGGTGGTCACAGTGCTCGGACGGCTTGCGGGTATTGATATCGCGGATTACGCAGGCAAGAGCTTCGATGATGTGGATACGAAAATGTACTACGCACCCTATGTCAAATGGGCAGCGGAAAAAGGCATAGTATACGGTATAGGGGACAATAAGTTTGCCCCTGACGCAGATGTGACCCGTGAGCAGCTGGCGGCAATACTGTACCGCTATGCGGAGGTTATGGGTATCACCTTGCCCGAAATAACAACCGCCGCCATCTTTGACGACGATGCAAATATCAGCGGTTACGCCAAGGAAGCAGTTGCGGCAATGCAAAAGGCAGCGATTATCAACGGCAAGCCAGGCAACATTTTCGACCCGCAGGGCAATGCCACACGAGCCGAGGTTGCGGCGATGCTGCATAGGCTTTGTGAAATAGTGAAATAAGCAATTGCCATTGAGGTATCAAAAACCCTAATATATGCAAAGGGAGAGGCGGAACACTATCCGCTTCTCCCTTTTTTATTTTGGGAATACCTGGAAGCCGTTCTTCTCGGTTAGCCCTAGGCGGATAATAATTCAAATTTGACCATTCAAAGACACTTTGATATAATAATACATATATTATATCAAAAGGATGTGTTGCAAATGAAAGAAAAAAAACAAAATAAAATCGCTATATACTCCCGCAAATCGAAATTCACAGGCAAAGGCGAGAGCATTGAAAATCAAATTGAGCTTTGCAAGCAGTATGTTGCGGCGCATTTGAGCGAGAAGGCCGTTGATAGTATCCTTATCTATGAAGATGAGGGCTTTTCCGGAGGCAATTTGGAGCGTCCGAAATTCAAGGCTATGATGAATGACGCAAGGGAAAACAAGTTTAGTGCGATTGTGTGTTACCGGCTTGACCGTATCAGCCGCAATATCGGGGATTTTGCAAAGCTGATTGACGAGCTTTCAGACCT
>JGI994J12354_10002843_pt1 | contig 16532 bp, 16 predicted proteins | sample IntmicLarv3ML3BL_FD_12354 | JGI IMG/M metagenome (IMG submission 12354) | reverse complement strand
CGCCAAACGTTCCTCTACCCTATCATCTAAATCGTTACTAATTTTTTCAAACTTTGTTCCTATATCATCTTTATATTTTTGCTCAATTATTTCCTTAATTTCTTTACTGCTTTTAAAACCGACAAAACCAATACAAGCCCCGCCAACAGCAAAAATAACACCGAGCATCCACACCAGAAATTCTCTTTCCCTTTCAATAAATTCTTGATGTGATTTTATTTGCCCTTCAAGAAAAGCAATATTAGTATCAGTTTGCAAAATTTCTTGTTTTGCTTCGCCGCTGACTGTTTCCTCATTTAAATTATCATTTTTAATACTAACAATATCATTTTGCATCTTCTCTATATCGTTTCTAATGCTAACAATATTATTTTGTATCTCCAAAATTTCATTGCTATGCTTTTTAATATTTTTATAATGATTCATCCCAAAACATATACATGTTATCCAAAAAATAAAAAGACATATGGGCAGCAGCAAACTAATTCGCGTATCAAATACATTTTTCATTGTCGTTCACCTCTTCAATTTTAACTATTTTTACAAAGCCAAAGGGCACATTATTTGCCGTTGCAAAAATTGCACCTTCCAAATCTTTAGAATTATTTAAAGAGCGAACAAGTCCTTTGTACCCTCCGAGCAGAATAATATCGGAATTATCCTCACAAAACAATTCAATATATTTTTTTATTTCACTTATTTGAGAGATAAGAGTATCATAAGCCTCTTGACTATCTTTGTTACTATTATAGTCTTTAGGTTTTTTAATATTTTCTTTATACTTTTCCAACCTGATAATATCGTTTTGGCATCTATCTTTTGCTGAGTTTTTATTTAATATCTCAGAAATATCTCCCGCAAATCGTAATTCTCCTTCCAACTCTATACCAGCCTTTAAAGATTCAAAACCCACAGTTCCATCGAAGAAAGGTTTTATTTTCGGAATAACATTGCTGTTTTCGCTTAAATTAAAATATTGAGATTTATTTAATGAGATAACTTCAAGATAATTACTTTTACCAATCAAAATATCATCAATGAAAAAATCTAAAGAATTTCTTTCATCATTCAATCCGGAAGTTAATGCTCCTTTAATAGACGAACCGGGTATATAACGGTTTATTGTCTTCGCATCGAATGTATCATATTCACCGTACTGATAAAAAGGATAAATAATATTGTACTCATAATCTTTTTCCTCATAATCAAGAAATCGATAAAAAGCTTTTGAAGAACGTGGGGACAAAATTATGGGCGAAAGCGTTTTTAGATTATATTTATACTTCTTCATATTTTTAAAATTTTTCACTATCACACCTCCCACGGTAAAAGAAATGCGTTTCCGAATACAATTTCACCTTTTTTATTTGGCGAATCAACACATTTGCCGGCTTTCATAATATCATTTGAAACTACCATACTGCCCGGTGCTATGAAACTGATAAAATGTCCTCGGTTATCTTCATCGTTCCATTTGTCAGAGCCGAAAGTTCTTCTCTCTGAAGAAAACAGATTAAGAAAAGAATTTTTAGCTGTAAAGTATATTTCATTTGGCAATAGCATTCCAAGATTTAAGTATGTATTTTTTTCATTGGTGTAAAGCTTTTCAATATCGCTATTCCGAGTTACGCTGATAAGTTCAAAAAGATTATATCCTTGAGATGAACGTTTACCCAAAGTAAAAATATATTTCAAATTATTTTTTAAAATTTCTATAACCTCGCAATTTTCCTCACACCGAATATAGAAGTGAAATTTTTTAGATTCAGCACTTGCGCAGTTATAATTACAGTTGGTTTTTTGAATGGAAAATATTAAGTTTTTCTCTTCTCCGCTATCTTCGTCTGTGCCTTCTGTATTAATATGTACTTGTTGGTCAATTTCAAGAGATATAAAGTCATCTTCTTCGCAGATATTCTGTAAAGCACTGGGATTCTCTTGATATTTTATTAACCGTTCTTTTTTGGCAAAATCACGATTCTTTAAGGCTGAATAAACCGCTTTGCCTTCATCATTTATAATGTTTCTAGCTTTGTATTCGATAAAAGACTTAGGTACAGGTAAGTAGTCTTGAGGCATAACATTTGATAAAGCAAAATATGTATTTCCTTCCTTGACTTCATGAACAAATTTACTGACATCGTAATTATTTTGTACAAGAAAATACATCAATGCCCCAAATACTTTTTGAGAATCCGGTAGTTGTGACATTTCACCTAAAAGTCTAAGTTCAATCGAAAAAACTTCCATAAATACTCACCTCTTATTCCTTAGTTTCTTCCGAAACGTCTACACTTATATATCCATATCCACGACTTTTAGAATTGCCGATACGGTATAACCCGTCATTAAATTTTTCGCACATATTTTGAATATAATTTTTAACAATTTCTTGTTCGTTTTTCTCCATGTTTTCCAATCTAAAAAGTATTTTACCTTCAAAAATCAGTCCTGCATTTGCTACTTTATAAGTTCGCGGATTAGAATTTAATTTACCTTCAGATTCTTCAATACTGTTTTTTGTTTCTATTGAAAACAAATCGCTTCCCTCAGATATACATTCAAAATCATTAAAAATTAACTTAGGCGTTCTGTTTTGCCCGGGAACTCCAAATATAAAAAGGTGTTTTGGTGCATTTTCATCTTGTGGGTCAGAATAATCTTTATAAATTCCAGTAATTTCAGAGGCTTCGTCTGCATGGTCTCGACATATTTCACGCAATGCACCTTTAAACGAGGACGCAGGGATATAAGGCTTGTTATTACGAATGGCTGTGACCATATCAATTCCGCCTATTTCAAATCCGAGAGCCATTCCTCCGATATACAAATTAGTTTTTGTTGTTATTTTTAAATTTAATGTAATCATCAATAATTCCTCCGTCTCTGGTTTTTTTGCCTGTTTTTTTATTTGTTTTTGAAAGGATTGCCTTATATTTTTTTCTTATTTCAAGATACGAATAGAATACAATTAAAATATCGATGAATTCAGTATCAAACAAGTGTTTTCCGTTTTTATTCTCTTTCTTCAAAAACTCAGTTGATGAAAATTTTTTGTTTAAATCATTTCTTGTATTGTTGTTCTTCGCTATTCTGTTTTTTTCATCGGGTGTCAATCCTTCAGCGGTAACTTCATTTGCTTCAGCATTTGCTTTGGCGGCAAGCTCTTTTTCGTTTTTGTTTTTAATGAGTTTTGCAATTTTGATAACTGCATCTTTCTTCTCGTCTTTCTCCATAAATGTTTTAAATCTGAACAACATGCTCTTTTCAATTGCCGATAGCGTAATGTACTCATTATACGTTTTGCCTTTTTGAAGATTAAGGCTCGCTTTTTTTATAAACATATAAAAAATATCCCCATATTTATTTTTCCCTGTTGTATAAAGTTTTCCTAAAATTCGTGTGTAGTAATCCTGCAAGTCATTTAAAACTCTCTCCGCTTTATATTCCAAAACACCATCTCTTACAGTTTCTACATCAAAAGAAATTCTCGGGTCGCAGGAAAGAAGGAGCAATTTTATGTAAGATGTAATTTCTTCATATAAGTCTTGTGACAATTTTTTTGCTGTTTTAGTAGTTTTTATTTTAAGTTCTTCAGCGTTTATTTCTCTTTTAATTTCAATAAAATGCTTGGCAATTGCATGCCATACAATCGCTTCATCAATTAATTCGTATTTCAATGCATTGCTTAGGTTAGAAGCGTTAGAAGCATTTGCACTTTGTATTTTGGGCGGCATCAATCGGTACAAGACATTTACAGAATTATCTTTTTCACTTTCGGACTCCAAAACAGAAAGTAAATTATGTAAATAACTCACAGTAACAGCACGATAGCCATCTGATTCCGCATCCTTATTTTTATGTAACGTACCTCCGCAAAGAGAGTTAATAAGCTGAATATCTAAAATATAATCGTGCCAAAGAGGATTTATCGAATCCAGAAACTTATCACTCTTTTTACGGAAATACTCATACGTCTTTCCCTGTTCAACTACCTTTTCTTTTATCTCTTTTAGTTTTTTGTTGTAAACATATTTTTCGGCTTTTTTATATTTAGGATACTTTTCCCGTAACTCTTTTTTCTTGTCTATAAATTCATTGCTATAATAAAGAGCCTTTTTATATTCTTCATCTACAATAGAGTCTTTATCCACATTCCAAAAAACCATATCGCCTATACAAATTTGTGTGTATCCGCTGTTATTAAGTTCTTGAAATTCTTTGGTTCTGCACATTTCCATTTGCTTTTCCGCACGTTGATAATAATAACGAATAGGTTGATTTGACCAAGTTATATCTATTCCGATTCTCATAGACAGTTGTACAGGCAAAACTTTATTTTCGGCTTTCTTTTCTACCTTCTGATTTCGTAATTCTTCATTTACATCTTTCAACAATGCAATAAGTCCGTTTACCGCATTAGGAATATCTGTTACACGCACAGCGATAAAAATATCATCTCCCGCCGCATAAATGGGGTAGAATTTTATGTTCCTATCTGTAAATTTATTTTCTATATTACTTATGTTGATGCGATTGCTCAAAAGTTCACTCATTTTAATATATCCGTCAAGTGTCGTTACACTTGTAAAAGCTTCGCCCATGCCGCAAAGGTCAGCTTTAATATATGCTATGTAAAATCTGTTTGGATTTTCTTTTTTTGAAAACTCACTTTTGGTTTCCGAGCGCAACTCTTCAAGTTGTTTGGCAATGATTTGTTCTTCGTCCCTTTTATTCGTATCATAGTCTTTCCGAGTAAGAGCATGTTCTGATTTTTCTGCCTTATTGAATGAAAACAAAATATCTTTTGAAGACATTATCGCATGATTGTTCACATAAGAAGTTTTTAACAATCGCTTAACTTCTTTTATGCTTTTATTTATTTCGTCGGTCAAAACGATTTTCTCATTTTCTAATATATAATGATTGCCCTCTTTAAGAGGAAGTTTTGCGTAAGAAATACGCATAGCCGCGCTATTCTCTATGTATTGTTTATTATAAAATTCAACAAGCCGCGTATCAAACTCAAGTTCCCAATCGTAATTGTTTGTTTTCTCGATTTCCTCAATAAACATAACGTTACCGGAGCCGGACGGTAAAATGTCATAGGATTGATTTTTAATATAAACTTTTTTATTATTTATAAATTCCTTTTTAACAGCAGTCACAAAATCTTCCGCAATTGCCTTTGAAGCTGATTTAATCTTTCGTAATGTTTTTGCATCTGTCTGTTTTTCCTGCTCATGCGACTGAATAGCATCAAACAGATATGATTGCACTTTCTGAATGGATATTATGCAAAGATACTTTGTTGTAGGCATACATTACCCCCTTCTAATTTTTGTATTTCCACTAATATCATTTTTATATTATCATTTACAAATATTGAAATATATGATATTTATATTATAGGCTGTTTGTAGAAAAAATACAATAATTCGTTTAATGAATTACTGAGTGATTGGATTTCGGGCTATTTTAAGTGTACAAAGGGTAATCTAACATTGCTATAAGGAATTGATGCGTACTTAAATTTCAGTGATTTTTTAAGTCATTGCTTTGCAATCTCGCAAACTTAAAAATATAAAACAAATTCAATAACAATATTTGAATTTTGATATATGCGCTTGTTGCTTTGAGTTTTATTTTTATATTTGGCATGTTAAATATAAAATAATAAAAAAGTCCGTCAATCGATAAAAGTTGTGTATACAGCGTTTTGGTGCTTTAAAGTGATGCGAAATCGTTATTAAAAACTAAAAAAATGCTCAAAATACAGGTGAAAATCCGTCAATCTCTGTGGGATGATTTTTTTCTTTACGCTAATAGGTTGAAAATCTTATCATAGAGGGGTTCTTCGGCATTTATGGGGATTTTAGATTGACGGACTTTTTGAATTGAATATGCTTGATTTATGTACTAAAAGGATATATAATATGAAAATGAGTTGAAATCACGGCTCTTTAACCTTACCTATAAGGAATTGATACAAGTAATAGTGCAATTAGTAGCAACAGCCAAAATAATTCTTTAACCTTACCTATAAGGAATTGATGCACCTAAATCCAAAAACTTTAATATTGGCAAAGATTTATCACGGAAAGCGGGGTTTTAAATGCAAAATATCTCTATAACTTTTCAATCTCAAAAATTATCAATACCGCTAAACTATCAATACGGCATTCAAAGTTTAATTTATAATTTGCTCGGCAAAGACTGGCATGATTCAGGAGTTTTTTATGGCGAACGGAAATACAAGCTTTTTACTTTTAGTTCTTTGCGCGGTAAAAAGAAAATTGCTAACGGAAAAATTACGTTTGAGGATTTAATTTATTTAGATGTTCGTGGTGTTCGAGATGATTTTTGCACAGACCTTCGACTTGCTCTTGATACGGCGAACGATTTAACATTACTGGGACAAAACTTGTTCGTAAAATCTGTAAAATGCAATTACCATCAAATCGATACTGATACGATATGCGTGAAAATGCTTTCACCTCTCACAATACATAAAACCGAAAATGGTAAAACCTTTTATTACACTCCTTTGGATTCGGAATTTTCAAAGGAAATTGATTTAAATTTTCGGCGCAAATATGCTGCTTTTACGGGGCGTAATTTGGACGATGCTATAAAGATAGTTCCTGTTAATGTTGGGGTTAAAGATAAATATGTAACTACTTTTAAAAATACACGCATTACCGCATGGCGCGGTGAGTATCAGCTTTTCGGAAAACAGGAGTATTTAAACTTTTTATATTATTGCGGACTTGGTGCAAGAAATTCCGAAGGGTTTGGGATGTTTGAACTGATATGATTTAATCGCTCAAATATTCTTGCAAGAAAGAATCGCTTCTGTGAAAATATATTCTTCCGTTATTGATTAAAAAAGCCCGTCAATCGCAAATGCCCGTATGTATGGGATTCTTTAAAGATTATTAGGCGTAAAAGACCTCTAAAAGCAGAAAAAATCATTCAAATGATAGAAAAAATCCGTCAATCTCGAAAGATATGTTTTTAAATATCCGATAACAACCCCAATGTGTTGAAATTTCATTTCTTTGAGGTATTTGGGCATATTTTAGATTGACGGACTTTTTGAATTAAATATGCTTGATTTGTGTATTAAAAGGGTATATAATACAAAAATGAGTTGTAATTACGACTCTTTAACCTTTACCTATGAGGAATTGATACTAGAAGAATATAAAACTTCTAATATTGGCAAAAATTGTCTTTAACCTTACCTATGAGGAATTGATACGTCCAATAAACTGAGTATCTAGCATTTTCTGCCAAAACTTTAACCTTACCTATGAGGAATTGATAACGGAAAAATTATATTTTAGGATTTAATTTATTTAGATGTTTGTAGTGTTCAAGATAATTTTTGAAATTCCGAAGGGTTTGAGTCGATATGATTAATAGAATATTAAATAGAGAAAATTTGAATCAAGCTAAAGAAAACCTACTCAAAAAACACGATTCTTGCGGCGTTGACGGAATGCGTCTTTCAGAACTTGAAGATTATTTGCAAAACAATTACGAAGCACTCACGTCATCTATTTTGGATGAAACGTATCGCCCGGGATTGGTTCAAGAAGTTGATATTATCAATAATAAAGGAAAGATTAGAACAATCTCCAAATTGACATCGGTTGACCGACTTATTTTGCGTGCCGTTCACCAGATTCTTTATGAATCTTTCTCACCACAGTTTTCACCGTCTAGTTTTGCATATCAGGAAAACAAAGGAATTAGCACATCCGCTCGTCAAGCAGCAAACTATATTGAAGCAGAATATTCTTAATGTTGTTGATATAGATATTGATGCGCCGAGCGAAACAATATCCAAATTAATTTTTTTGATAAATTCGGTGAATACATAGGTGTTTTTATTCAAAAAAACTTTCGGTAACAGCATCGTTGTCCATACAACAAGCTCTGATATATGAAAATGGTGAAAAAAGACTTGATATAGCAAAACAATTTGCTATGTCCGCCGCTCATAATATTCGGGAGAATTTAAAATATTATGCTCGACACAATAAGAATGAATTAATCAGGCAATCAATTGATAAAATTACATCATTGATGCTGAAAGAAAAAGTTTCATTAAGCGTATCGGATTTGATATTGACGGAAGGACAAATTCAAAATATTTATTATGCTTGTTTGAATGATATTCTTCCGAACGACGATTTTCAGTTTGTGAAACGTACAAAACGACCTCCAATGGATTCACCCAATTCTCTTATCAATTTTGGCAATACGATTCTTTACAGCAAATTTAATGCAATTTTTTACTTAAAAAATAAATTTTTCAAAATTTTAGATTAAAACAAAAGAATTAACGTATGAGTTTAAAGATACATAAATAAGTTGTGTATCTTTAGAAATCTTTAATTTTAGGGCTTTAATCGAAAGCTCCAAAAGAATCTAAAAATAAGGATACATAATATAGTCAAATTAATATATTGTGTATCCTTACTAATTTTCATGCATAGGAGGGAAAATTTTGAAAACAGTTGAACCTATTAGAGATATAAAAATTATTAAAAATATGCGTTTAGTATTAAAATCTCAATCTACTCGAAATGAATTATTATTTGTTCTTGGCATAAATGTCGGATTAAGAATTTCCGATATAATAAAATTAAAATTCTCTGATTTAATGATGCCAAATATGAAAACAGTCAAAGATTCAGTTACCATTACAGAAAAGAAAACTGGAAAAACAAAAAAATTTTATATCGGAGAGGTAGTTGAAAAAGTTCTTTTAGCTTATGTAAAAGAATTGAATGAAGTTACAATTGATGATTATCTTTTTATGAGTAAGAAGGATAAAAGTAAGCCTATTCAAAGAAACCGCGCTTATAAGATAATTAATAATGCCGCCGAAATGGTTGGTTTGGTTGAGCGAGATGAAAAAACAGGTAAATTAATAAGTGGTGATATTGGAACACATTCAGTTCGCAAAACGTTCGGCTATCATGCTTATCAAAACGGAACGTCCATTGAACTTTTAATGCAAATATTTAATCACAGCTCCGCGTCGCAGACATTGAGGTATATCGGTATTACTGAAGATGAAAAGAAGAATGTATATCTGAAATCTGAATTGGGCTAAAAATATGACGGGACAGAACAAAGCAAGGGGTAAGTCCGAATGGACAAAAATACATTATCAGATTCTTCCTGCGACTGATTTCTGATGTAGTCAGCTATTTTTTGTATTTTTACCTACTGTATCTTATGAATTAAATTTTCGATTCAAGTTTTTTCTTCTGTAAACGTAATGTTATAGGGTAATTAAGTAAATTAAAAATTTGTTAAGTATTTTTTTATGTATGCCGATAACAATATGTTAAATTAAGAAATATTGTTACCGATTGCAATAGTTATAACACTCTCAATTGCCGTAATTCAAACACATTACTGACATAGGAGCATCTTGTTCCGGTTTTCACAATGTAATTTTCAAATCAAAAAATAATCCACTTGATACTTTTTTACATAATAAAATATATATTATTTTTTGGAATTAATTAACTATTTAATAGCAGACTTCGTAAAATTATGCTTTTACGCATAATTAAAATCCGTAGATATCGCTAATATTCGCCGGTTAATAATTTTCCATAAAAACCTGCTAACAAAAGAACCTCGAAATTATTCTAACGCTTTTTCAGACACGAAAGCGTTTTTTTTGATGTTAGTATACGTAAAAGCATAATTTTACGAAAAGATTCTATAGCTCAATAATGTGATTTTTGCTCAACGATAATCCAATTGATTGGTAATTGGGGTGTTTATTTTTTTATTTAAATTTAAAAATGAATGCTATGCGTCGTGCAGTGTTAACTGATTAACAACTGTACAAGGAGGCTGTGAGTTTCTAAGAAACAATCGAGAGATAAGTTTTAATTCCTAATCATCACAGTAATTCTAAAAAAGTATCGGATACAGACCTTGGAGAGGGACTATAAATACTACTACTCTATAATTGCGAGGAGAATTTTTATGATTTCTAAAAAATTACGAGGTGTAACATTTGTAGAGCTGATTATTGCTATGTTAATTTTAAGTTTTATGGGTTTTGCGGGAGCACAGATGATAGACATGTTTGCAAAGGCCGGAAATTCAAATGCTAATAATTATGACATACAAAATACAACGAGGGTGGTTGCATCAACAATAAAAACAGCTATAAATAATGCCAGTTCCATATTTTTGCTGAATGAAAGTGCTTTTTTACCGAAAAACCGCACCGACGGTTGGAATTATATAGGTGTTGAAAGCATCGGAAATTATGACGAAATAGTTCAATATATATATAACGGCACAACAAAAACACATGACAGAAAATTATTGGGAAGGGGACTTAATAGATCGCGTATCGGTTTTATGTTTAATAAATTATCTGACAGTAACGGAAGAGTTGAAGTTATTATCGTTTTTCACAATGAAAATAATCGTAAAGAAATATTACTTGATACCTCGTTTGAGTCTTTAAATGCGAGTACTGTGGTTGACTGGTCCAGCGGAAACGGCTCAAGTGCGTTCGCCTATCGTAATGAAGCCTTGGAACTAAACACCGATACGGCAGAAAACCTGTTAATAGGCTTTGCTTTGGATGTTTCCAGCAGTATGAAAGAACCTTTTGGAACTGATAAGGATATTCGGAATCAAAGAACATATCATTTAAGAAATGCCATCACGAAAATTCTGAACCCATTTATGAATAATCCGAATGTGTGGGTTACGGCGGTCGCATATGAGCAATCAGTCAAAACAAAAACGGACGAGAACGGCAGGGTGTTATTACCTTCAAATGGCGGCATGTATTTCCATGGAGCGCATAACCTTTACGATGACAAACTTTATTTGAAAAATCTTTTTGACCCTGAAGAGTATGTAAAAAATGAAACGAAAGATCACTTTTTAAAACCGTACGGAACTACCAATTCAGGTGACGGTTTACGCTGTATTTATTATCAAATGTTAAGTCACACCGAAGATTTGGCTTCAAGAGTGCCGTCGGTAAAAATTAATAACAATGTTCTGATTCTCATAACAGACGGTGAAAATAATTTCCATACGATTAAAAAGAATTTTGGCGGCGAACTTGATGAATTTTATTTCAACAAAGGATTTGAGAACGAGGCAGTAACAAACGATGGTTTGGTTAATTATACATTGGATAAATCTTTTTGGATAAAATCAAGTCATTATAATGGTTATTACAATAATTATCCCGCAGGACCAATGAAGGTGGAAAAACCACATGATGAATATATGTATCGAATGGGTAAGCTGATAAAAGACAGCGGAAGAATAGATGACGCATATTTCGTTGCTCTGGCAGAGGATGTTTTATCATTAAATACACTCGGAACAATTTTTGGTTATGGAACTGTAGGTTCCGCAGAACATTCAAAGCATGTATTTAGTGCTAAAAACGTTCAAGAGCTAGACATTGTTGTGGCAACTCTCATAGAAGAAATTACAATGTCATTTGAAAACATAATAGGTCCAAAACGTTAAAATTAATTCAAAATTACTTCCCGATTATAATATTTAAGTGAATCCTGACTTGTTCCGTTCATGTCGGCGCTGATAAGTTTCATGCAAATTGTTATTCGTATTCGGGGAGTTTTTCATTTGATTATATTCATCTCAGAACTCTGTTTACTGTCTGTTAATTAACTGAAAGAGTCTTTTTTTCGGTTAGTAAACGCTAATTCAATATATCATTATTCCCATCATATTTGATTACATAGCTTTCTAAAAATAAAATTTACATATCACGATTGATAAAAACTGTAAAACCCTAAACAGACTTATCCATTACATTCAGATTCTTTTGCTTTAAGCCAATTTTCTAAGTCACTATAGTTGATTATTTTTTCATCAGATTTTATTAAATTACGCAATAAATCTCCGATGTTAAAAGTATTTTTATCACTATCAATAATCTTTGTTAATTGATTTGAAGTATAATCTTCAAATGAAATTGTTCTATAATACAATCTTGAGTTTGCTATTTTACCCGTTACTTCTAAGTAATTTTTTGTAATTAGTTTTTTAATTATCACATTTAAATGATGATTCTCAATTGTTCCGCCACATAATTCGGATAAATCATTGATTGTCAGAGGCTTATTTTCAGCCCAGAAATAATTCATTAAATTCTTTTCGCGATTAGTAAGATATTGATGCGGATTATTCATTTCTTATACCTCCGAACAGCCCGTTACGGGCGTAATAATTATTTTTGTATTTAGAGATAACTTTATAAACGTAGATTTCAAACAGATACTTCTCTTAAAAATGTTTCTACATCGTTGATTGAAAGATTTAGTGCCTCATTACTGTACAGAACCGTGAGGAGTTTTAAAATATCAAAATTATTGTTTAATGAATAAACCGATAATATTTGATTTGCCAAATATTCTTCTATCGATAATTTTCTAAAGTAGAATCTTGCGGGCGTTCTGGTAACGATAGTTTTTCCTGTTGCTTCGATTAATCCCTTTTTCATTAATTTTCTTAAATTTGCATGAATGGTTGTATCATTCGCTTTAGAATCATATTCCGAAAGAAATTCTTGAATGGTAACGGGTTTTTCTAATTCCCAAAAAATTTTCATGATATCAAGTTCTTTCTCCGTCAAATTGATAAAAGTATTCAAATGAATCGCCTCTTTTTTATGATGATATTAAATAAGGGCTTTAATAATAAAGCCCTTATCATTCATATATTCCAATGTATGTGAATTAAAAAATCACAACCCCATATTTTCCTTAACAGCATTGATTACATCCATTGAAAGATTTGTTTCTTCGGCGACATTCTCAATAGACCAATTATCACGAAGCAATTTCATACATATTAAAAATTGATTTGTATTAATTTCTTTGCCTTCTTCTCTACCTCTTTCCAGGATATTATCCAATAAAGCTTCCATAGCATAAACCGTCCTTTCTTCATTTTCAACATCAAAACTATCAACTAATTCGTCTAATTTGTTCAGTATTTTTATATTTCTCTTTAAAAACTTCTCTAATCCAGTCCTGTAATTCAATTTGTTCCTGCAACGTAAATTTAGAATACAATCTTTTCGCAGTAAGCACTAACTTAATAACGGAACGCTCATCAATGACTTTATCAAGAACAAAGATAGTGGATATCAAGTTCGCGTTATTTATAAGTTCTTCCGAAGATAAATCCATCAGATTGATTAAGATATAGGTAAAATCAATAATGTTGTTTTGAAACAATTCGTGTGATGATTGGTATTCTTTAAAACTTTGAACAACATTCCATTCAGAACCACCCGAAAAAATCACTATCGGAATTATCGCAGGCATTTTAAAACTTTTTCTGTCTCTTTCATTTGCATCGGCATTTAAATATATCCGTTTCATCAATTCTGTCATATACACAAGAAACCGTAACGGCATAGAAAAATCAACCGTTGACTGAAACTCAAGTAACACATAGAAGTAAATATCTTGTTCTTTGATTCTCGCTTTGTATATTATATCGGCTTCCTTACTTTTTAAATCTTTCAAAACAAATTCTTTGTCAATCAATTCAAGATTATCGGCATCAATATAACTTACCCAATCCTTTTTTATAAAGGTATTAATAAACTTTAAAAAATTATCTTTCCTACTAAAGATTTTTTTATAACCCCTGTCATAAATTCCTAAAGAATCCCGCCTCCTATTATCTATATTATACTATATTTAAAATATTTTTAAAGCATAAATCGGTAATTTAATTTCAATTCTTTTTTATGTTTTGAATTCATATCACAATCATGAGATTTTTTTGCTATTTTTTATCTCTGCATACCGATTTTCAAGTTCTTTAATAACCTCCAGAAGTAATTTTCGTTCTAAAGGCTCATTAAATTCAGCTGTACCTTTTACAATTTCATCCCAATTTAAAGTATCGTAATGCTTTTCAAAAAAAAGAAAAGTTTTAAATAATGCATCTTTATAAGTCGCTTTATATTCCTCAAGATTCAATATCAAAATTTTTGAAAGTTCGGCGGAAAAATAATCGTTATCACGTTCCGCCAAAGTCTTGTTATTTTTAAAGATATTTATCAACTTGGTTATGTTGCTTTCAAGAGTAACATAATGCTTTCTAAAAGCTGTTTTGTAATTAATCATAACGCTGACAACTCCCTTCTTTACAAAGATTTCACTTGTTTATTTCATAATTTCATAAATAAAATCCTTGGTTATAAGCAGTAATGCCTGTTTTGTTCTCTTCATCTCTATAATCGGAAGTGTTTTTATTAATTTAGTTTCTTCCTTATAATAAAAAGATTCTCCGATATAAAAATCATTAACATTGGTTGCAAGTTGATTCGGAGTTATTTTTTTTATGTGGGATTGTTTTAATCCTGTTTTTATTTTCCTTAATATTTTATTGATTCTTTTGTTATTGATTTTGATTAGAGCTGAAATCTGTTTTTTTGTATATCCCAAATACAACAATAGGATTACATTTTTCTCCTTTTCGGAATTGCAATTATTTAATATTTCCTTTACAACATCAGAACTTCCCTTTAATGATGAACCATTAATTTCGTAATTTGAAATCCATTCATTAACTGTATCTAAATGCATCAAGTTCGCTTTTCGCTTAATTGCATTATTTTTTGAATACTGATTGTAAATTTCCGTTTTCATATATTTGAATGCGATAGTTGAAAAAGCATATTCCATATTGCTTTTCAAATAATACTTAACGGCTTTGAGATATCCGAAAACCACAATATCATAAAAATCAACATTTAAATTATTTTTCCGTAAAAAATAATAAATAAGATTATGATTAATTGACGCAAATTCACGTTCGGCTTTTGATAATTTTTCCATATAATCACCACCATTTCATTAAAAAATAAGCCACCCGAAGGCAGCTTATTTAAGCAATAATATTTAATTAAAAGGCGTATCTTCTAAGTCCTCATCCGCCCAAATGTCCGCAAAGTCTTCTTCCGCAGTTAAGCGAGCACTAAGTTTTTCGCCATCTTCAAGTTTTTGTACGTTACCGAGTCCGGCGGCGATTCCTTTGTTTCCACCTGAATTAAACGCAAAGAAATTCATGCTAATCCTTCCAAAACAGCCACTATAAACCAGTTCAGGATTTGTTATTGGGATATTATATCTATCAACAACTTCGGGTTTGCTGTTGCTCTTTGCATTTACAAAATAAGAATTTTTATAAGCCTCGTCTTCAGGTCTTTCCTCATCACCATCACGTAAAGGAAGTTTAAAATTTGTCGGAATTTTACCTCCAAATTTTTGCATTCCTTCTTCTTTAGCTGCTTCAACAGCTTTCTTTACCATTGCGATAGTTTTCGTATCAGTTTTCGGAATAATTACTGCAAGCGAATATCTTTTTTCTTGCTCTCCATCAATTGAATGAGGTTCAAATACACGCACATAACTTAATCGTACTTTACCTGTGATTACTCTTGTTTTGTTTGCTTCTTTACTCATAATATTAATCCTCCATATTTTAATTTTTTTATAATTAGATTTTTTTAATTTATATACTTAACTATTAAATTCGTAAGCAGTAGCGGTAACTTATTTAAATCCGTTACATCTAAAAATCCGGATTTATAAATTCTCTCAAGATTTTCTTTGTCATCTCCGATTGACGCATTAAACATATGAATACCTTTTCTTTCATATTCAAGTTTAATACCTCTCAAATCACTTTCAGCCGCAGTCCCATAATAACCGGATGCAGCAGGCTGACCATCCGAAATAAGAATAAGAATTTTATGTCGTTCACTTCTTTTTAATAAATGTTCCGCAACAAATCTTACGGCAGCACCATCTCTGTTGTTGTTTCGCGCGGACATATCCATTAATCTGAATCTATCCTTATTATCATAGGAATCAAACTCACAATAAGAAAAAAGTTCAACATCGCCGTAAGTTTCCGTATGACCATAAACACAGATAGGAATATCAATGCTCGCGGCAAAATCATGAAGTACTACAGCCGCAGCCCTTGCATGAGTTATTCTGTCATTTGAACACATACTTCCGGACTCATCAACCAATAACCCTATTGCGATATCCAATGAATCTTCCGGAAGTTTATTATTATAAAAATACTTTCCGTCTTTATTCATAAGCGAACGCGAATTGAGCCTTTTGCCGTATATAAGCCCGGAAATTTTTCCTCCGTCTTTTTTATCCTTAACCTTTTGAAGTACTTGAGCTTGGAGTTTTTTTGAAATGTTAAGAAGTTGCGCGGAACAGCTTTTATATGCAGTTTCCAAACTGTTATCTACATAAGCCGTTCTTTTGATTTTTACGGAAATGCCTTTATGAGCGTTTCCGTATCTCACTTTATCAGCTTCTTTTTGTAATTCTTCTGTTAGTTCTTGTTCGAGGTCAATCCTAACTTTTTCCTCAGCTACTTGTTGCAATATTCTCAGCATATCACCGGAATAATCATTACCGGTACCTGAATAGCTATTGTCATAG
>JGI994J12354_10002842_pt1 | contig 16538 bp, 10 predicted proteins | sample IntmicLarv3ML3BL_FD_12354 | JGI IMG/M metagenome (IMG submission 12354) | reverse complement strand
AATTTTTCGTGATACTTTGTTTAATATATTATTACATACACGCTTGGTATGCTTATAATATATTATCCGCGTTTCACAAAAAATTATCTCGCAATCCCATGTAAAGAGGTTTTTAGAGATACCCTATAATATATAAGTCCCGGTATCACAAAAAATATCTCTCAATATCAAGTAAAGCAGGTTTTTATAAATAGTTATTGTTTAAAAAATATTTTATGGCGGCTATGCCTTTTGCTCCTGCCTCAAAACACGTTTTTGTATTATCTTTTGTTATACCGCCAAGCGCGATAACGGGGATATTAACGGAAAGCGAGCATTCAGCCAGTTTTTTAATTCCCTGAGGATCGCCGTATTTTTCTTTGCTTAAAGTATGAAAGATAGGACTGAATGTTATATAATCGGCATTTTTAAATTCTGCTAATTTTGCTTTGTCTAAAGAATGAGTTGAAAAACCGAAAATAGCGTCTTTTTTCAATTCACACCGCAAGTTGTCTATATAAATGTTGGAGTGAGATAAAAATGACTCGGGAAAGTGTACTCCGTCAAGGCCGAGATTTTTTGCTATATCTAAACCGATATTTGCGTGAAGTCCATCGCCGTTGTTTATGATAACTTTTACTTTTTTGTTGCCTGATTTTACCGCGCTGAAAATATTATCGCTGAGAGTAAAAAGCGCTGTGGCTGAAAGATCCTTTTCACGGATAAGCACACAGTCAACTCCGCGAGTTTCTATAGCGATCAGTATCCGTGGGATTAGTTCTTCTTCCCCGGTATATTTTCTATCCGTTATCAGAATATTTTTTATAATATTTTCCATTTCCTTTTTCTTTTGCTTTTTTGTGTTTTTTAAACGGCATAGGTTTTTCCGGTTCTATAGAAGGCATATGTCCCTTTAGTAAGATTATTCTGTCCCGAAGGCTCGCCGCGGTTTCAAACGCCAATTCTTTAGCGGCTTTTGCCATTTTCCCTTCTAAAACAGTTATCTGTTCTTCAAGCTCAATATTCTCAAAATTGCTGTCTAAGACTATTTCATCAGGTTTTATAAAACTATCTCCTTTACCGCCGAGCAGGTCACGGACAGCTTTATTAATAGTTTCCGGAGTTATATTATGTTCTTTATTGTAGTCAACCTGCCGCGCGCGGCGGCGGTTAGTCTCGTCTATCGCTCGTTGCATTGACGGCGTTATTTTATCCGCGTACATTATAACTTTACCATCAGTATTTCTGGCGGCGCGCCCTATAGTCTGTACCAAAGAGGTCTCACTTCTTAAAAATCCTTCGCGGTCAGCGTCGAGTATGGCTACCAGTGTCACCTCCGGCAAGTCAAGTCCTTCACGAAGCAGATTTATACCTACTAAAACATCATACATGCCAAGTCGCAGGTCGCGGAGTATTTCTGAGCGGGTAAATGTTTGTAAATCGCTGTGCATATAATGAACTTTTATGCCGGCTTCTTCGAGGTATTCAGTCAAGTCTTCAGACATTTTCTTTGTTAAAGTAGTGACAAGCACCCTTTCTTTTTTTATAGTACGCTTGTTTATTTCCTCCATAAGATCATCTATCTGTCCTGTAGTTTTTCTCACCTCAATTTCCGGATCTAACAATCCTGTTGGGCGGATAATTTGCTCAACAGTATTTTCACTTATCCTTTCTTCAAACGGTCCCGGAGTGGCGGATGTAAATATAATTTGATTCATACGCTCTAAGAATTCATCAAATTTCAGCGGTCGATTATCAAACGCACACGGCAGTCTAAAGCCGTAATTAATCAATGATTCTTTTCTTGACCGATCGCCGTTATACATACCGTTTAGTTGCGGTATTGTTTGATGTGATTCGTCAATTATGCAGATAAAATCTTTTGGAAAGTAGTCTAAAAGTGTGTATGGCGGCTGTCCGGGGACTCTGTTGTCAAAGTGGCGTGAGTAATTTTCTATCCCGCTGCAATAACCTATTTCTTGTATCATTTCAAGGTCATACCTGGTTCGCTGAGATATCCTTTGAGCTTCTATTAACTCTCCGCGCGATAAAAAATATTTTTCCTGCTCTTGTAGCTCTTCCCTTATAGCTTGTAGAGCCGGTTCTATACGCTCAGGAGATGAAACATAATGGGTAGCGGGATATATAAGAGCGGCGTCCGGCGCGCGCAGAACTTCTCCAGTGAGTCCGTCAACAATATTTATTTTTTCTATGATATCGCCGAAAAAGTCTATCCTTGTCACCTCTTTAGTATCAACCGCGTGAACCTCTAAAACATCTCCGCGTACACGAAACGTACCGCGTTCTAAAGAGTAATCATTTCTTTTAAACTGCAAATCAACAAGTTTATGTAAAAGAGCGTCGCGGTTTATTTCCTCACCGACCATGACGCCGACAGATAGTTTTTGATACTCTTCCGGCGAGCCTAACCCGTATAATGTGGATACGCTTCCGACCACTATAACATCACGGCGGTTTAGTACGCTTTGTGTTGCCGAATGTCTTAGGCGGTCAATCTCTTCATTTATAGAGAGGTCTTTTTCTATAAAAGTATCGGTGGACGGCATATAAGCTTCCGGCTGATAATAGTCGTAATAACTGACAAAAAATTCTACGGCGTTATAAGGAAACAGCGCTTTAAACTCTTCACAAAGCTGGGATGCCAAAGTCTTATTTGGCGCTAAGATAAGCGCCGGACGTCCGGTTTTTTTTATAACATTTGCCATAGTGAAGGTTTTACCTGAACCCGTAACGCCGAGCAGAGTTTGATATTTTTTCCCTTCGTTTACTCCTCTGACCAGTGAGTCAATAGCCTTTGGCTGTTCCCCTGAAGGTTTATAATCACTGGATAATTTAAATAAGTTACTGCTCATTATTTTCATTATCCAAGTTATTTAAGAAGTTCGCGAAGTGGTTAATCACCTTTTTATATTCCATTCGTTTTGGTCCAAGCACGCCGACATTTCCTATAGCGTTATTTGAGACATTATAGCTGGTAAAGACAATAGCGCAGTTTGAGAGTGCGGTATGTGAGTTGTCTCCGCCTATACTGAAAGTAATACTTCCGACATTAGATTTCTCAAAGAAGCTGTTAAATATAGAATCTTCATTTAGAGCTTGCATAAGATGTTTTAAGCTGGTAACATCTGAAAAGTCTGTTTGTTGAAATAGATTTTGAGTTCCTTCCATATAAACTTTTGGTTTATCCGCTTCATTGTTGTTAAAGCCTGAGGCGAATAGGGCAGGAGCTTCAGAAATGAATTTATCAGTTAAGGATGGTATTTTCATCAAAGCTAAGGAAATTTCTTCTCCTGTTACGCTGTTTATAACCCTATTTTGAAAGACTTCGTTTAAGAGGTTGCCTATTTTTTTTAGTTTCGCGCTGTCAAGAGTGAAAGATACTTTGCTCAAACTATGCAAAACATCGCCGTCTGTAGTTATAATCACAACCAATATTTGATGACTTCCTATGTTAGACAACTCTATATGTTCTAATATTTTTGGACCTTTTTCGGTAATCACAGAAAAGGCAGCGTAATGTGTCAACTCGCCTAAGAGCTTTGTTATTTGCTTAATATCGGAGCTGTCCACTTGCCGTACAGGTATTTTTGATATCTTATCCAGATATATATCGAGGAGTTGGTTTGAGTAATATTTATACCCTTCATCTGTAGGTACTCTTCCCGCTGACGTATGCGGCTGGCAGAGTAGCCCATACTCCTCTAAGAGTGACATTTCATTTCTAACCGTAGCTGAAGAGGCTGAAACATCATATTTTTCAGTGATATGTGCCGAACTGACAGGAATTCCGGTTGCTATAAATTCTTCTATAGCGGCTTGAAGTATCAACTTTTGTCTTCCTGTTAAGGTTATTGTGAAGTTCATTGTTTTTCTTCAATCACGTTATACTTCATATCTTCAGTTATCGTAACTATATTTCTGCATCGCGGAAATCCGCTGCACCCTAAAAACTCACCGCGGCGGCTATTTCTGAGCGCCATAGGTTTGCCGCATTTTTCGCATTTTACATCTGTGAGTTTAGTTGTTTTTTTCGCGTTGTCCCCTTTTTTATTTATACTGCCGTCTATATTCGCGGTTGTTTTACATTTTGGATAATTTTCGCATCCCAGGAATTCTCCGCGTCGGCTGTTGCGTTTTATAAGATTTCCGCCGCAATTAGGACATTTTACAGCGTTTTCATCTTCTTTAGCTTTCTTTTTCTCTTCATCATCCTCGCTATTGTTCTCATCAAGATCTTTATCCTGTTTAAAAAAGTCGTCTTCACTCATAGAGTAAGTACACTCAGGGTATCCGCTGCAAGCGACAAATCTTCCAAATCTTCCTTCACGGATAACGAGCTCTTTTTCACATTCCGGACATGGAGTTTCAAGCTTTTCTTCAGGTACTTTTACCCGCTCCATCTTTTCCGCGGCGACTTCCAATGCTTTAGAGAACGGAGTATAAAATTTCTGTATAGTTTTTTGCCATTCTTCTTTACCGTTTTCTATCTCGTCAAGTTCGGTTTCTACAGTTGCCGTGAAGTCCGGATTTATAATAGAGCTGAAATGGTTTTCGAGTTGCTCGGTGACAACTGTTCCGAGTCCTGTCGGGTGAAATTTCTTTTCATCAAGCGTCACATAATGGCGGTCTATAATAGTACTTATAGTCGGAGCGTAAGTAGACGGTCTGCCAACCCCTTTTGCTTCAAGCGCTTTTATAAGGCTTGCCTCAGTGTATCTGGCGGTCGGCTCAGTAAAATGCTGTGTTGTGACAAGCTCTTCTAAGTCAACTATATCACTTACTTTTAATTCCGGAAGCATAACGCCGTCATTACGGTCCGGACGAAGTACCAAAAACCCTTTAAACTTTATCTGCTGTCCATTAGCGCGCAATATATATTTTCCGGCTTCTATATCAACCGCTGTGCTGCTTATAATACCTTGCGCCATCTGGCTGGCGACAAATCTTTGCCAGATAAGGGTATATATTTTCAGCTGATCAGGATTTAAATATTTGCGTAATGTGTCCGGCGTTCGGTAAACATCAGTTGGTCTGATAGCTTCATGCGCTTCTTGAGCTCCGCGAACAGCCTTTGCTTTTTTTGTAAACGTTTTTACGTATTCTTGTCCGTAATTTTCCAAAATATAGTTTTTCGCGCTTTCCTCCGCCTCTTTTGAGATATGGGTTGAGTCAGTACGCATATAAGTTATAAGTCCGACATGTCCTTCACCCGACGTTTCTATACCTTCATATAGTTGCTGAGCAAGTATCATAGTTCGGCGTGAGCTGTAGTTGAGCTTGTTGGACGCTTCTTGTTGCAGAGTGCTCGTTATATAAGGCGGAGAAGGGTTTCGTTTTTGGTCTGTATGTTTAATATTAATAACTTTATAAGTCTGTCCGCGTAAATTTTCTTCAACGGTTTTAGCCTGTTCTTCGTTTGAAAGTTTAGTTTTTACACCGTCAACTGTTATAAGTTTTGCTCCAAAGACTTCGCTGTCGTTGTGCTTACAATTAGCTATAATAGTCCAATACTCTTCAGTGATAAAAGCGTTTATCTCTCGTTCTCTGTCAACTATTAATTTGACAGCTACGCTTTGTACGCGTCCGGCTGAAAGTCCTCTCCGCACTTTTCTCCATAAAAGAGGACTAAGCTGATAACCTACCAGTCTGTCAAGAACTCGGCGCGCTTGCTGAGCGTCAACGCGGTCTTCGTTTATTAATCGCGGATGTTCTATAGCGTTTGTTATAGCGCTTTTCGTTATTTCGTTAAACTCTATCCTTTTTGGATCTTTCAGCTTAAACGCTTGACTTATGTGCCAGGCTATTGCCTCTCCCTCACGGTCAGGGTCAGTTGCCAAATAAATAGTTTCAGCGTTCTTTACAGCCTTTTTCATACGCTCCATAAGCTCACGCTTACCGGAAATAGTGGTGTACTTAGGCTCAAAGTTATTTTCTATGTCAACACCTAACGTTTGTTTCGGAAGGTCTCTTATATGCCCCATAGATGCGATTATCTCATAATCATTGCCCAGGTAGTTCTTTATAGTTTTTGTCTTTGTAGGAGACTCAACGATGATTAATTTTTTCGCCATTTAGTGTAAAATCCTTAAAAAAATATTCTTAAATATCCTTCGATATTATTACTATTCTCGAGATAAATAAATTTACCTATATTTTTCTATAATACACATTTATTTAATATTCGTCAAGTGGATAGACGATAAAAATGTAATTTTTTTTTTAAGATTACTAAAATCTTTTTAATTTTATAGCTAATATAGGTTGGCAACTACTTTAAAACAGTTGACTAAATTTTAAATGCTGTTTATTTTATTTTATAATTTTGGGTTGGCAAGTTTTACTCGATTTACTCTGCGAGGCAAGGTGCTTTTTACTATATAAGATATAGATAACAAATTAATTCTTTGTATGTAAATTTTTTATGCCTATTGTCTTTGAATAGTTTTCTGTAATTATTTACCTTGTATTAGACAAACACACAAAAATTTACATACAAAGAATTAATTTGTTACGGAGCTTACGGAGCTACGAAACCAAACTTTTAAAAAAGTTTGACCAAAACTAAATTTTACGAGCTTTATGCGTAACATCGCGAAAAATTGCGTAAGAACATTATATTGGATTTTGATTAGCAAATTTGCGCGAGAGAAAACAAAAAATTCTAACGAATATTACGAAGTTTATGTTTAACAGATGTTTTTTTGTCCATTTTGAGTGGGAGATTGGACGAGATAAGGTGAAGCTGGGCTCTGCCCGGCGAGATGCAAGCTCGTTTAAAGGCGCTATAAGCGCCGATCTCACCTCAAAATGGACAAAAAAAGCAAAAGATGGTATAATAAATCTATGCCAATATTTGCAGAGTTTGTTTTGAGCGCCAATAGTATAAGCCAATTACCAACCGATGGTTTGGTTGAGATAGCCCTCGCCGGCAGGAGTAATGTCGGCAAAAGTTCTATGATAAATCGTGTTGTAGGAAAACGCGGGCTTGCGCGAACTTCAAATACACCCGGGCGTACACAGTCGCTCAACTACTATCGTATTTACCCAAACGGTAAGACGAGCAAACCGTTTTATATAGTAGACATGCCGGGCTATGGCTACGCGGAAGTTAATAAACAAAAACGAGGAACTTGGGCGGCGCTCATAGAAAAGTATCTTATAGAGCGCAAAGAGCTGTCAGCAGTTATTCAGCTGATAGATTTGAGGCATCCTCCGCAACCTCTCGATATCCAGATGTCAGAGTGGCTTAACCATTTTGAACACAATTTTTTAGTGGTCGGCACAAAGGCAGACAAAATAGCTAAAACAAGGATAGAGCAGCAGATGTTGCTCACTGCTGAACGGCTCAATGTTGACAGTGTATCTACTATACCTTTTTCTGCCGCGTCAGGGCTTAACAGCGATAAGCTATGGAGCAGGATTATAGAATTTGCAGGTTGAGACAGAAATGGAGAATATATTTTAATTGACAGCCGAATTTTTACACATATTAAAGCACTCTATTGAAGATACACTATACTTAGTACCCCTTCTTTTTATCATCTATTTAATTATAGAAATTTTAGAACATAAATATAATCATTTTATAGCGGAAAAGTCTACAAAATTAGGTGTCATCGGCGGAGCGATATTTGGTCTCATTCCTCAATGCGGTTTCTCTGTTATGGCGAGCGTTCTCTACTCCAAACGCAAAATTTTATTGCCGACACTGTTTGCTGTATTTATAGCGACTTCAGACGAGGCTATACCTATCATTTTAGCCGCGCGCGACTATAAAACATTGCTTTATATACTTGCTTCAAAGTTTATAATAGCTGTGGTATGCGGGTATTTAATATATCTTTTCATCATATTGAAAGATAAAAGGGATAAGTCTGCTATACTTGAAAATGATGAGATAAGCGAAGAGAATGATGTCGGCGGATGCTGCGGGCATATGCTCCATACTTCTGAAGGAGAAAATCACCATAAGAAGGCGGAAAATGTCAGCGCGGCACAAAAAATATGGCTTTACGTTGAACATCCTTTGCGTCATACGCTTTTCGTTACACTATTTATCTTTATAGTTACGTTTTTATTGAACGGCATGTTTGAGTTTACAGACCCCAAAACTATAGAGACTTTTTTGACAAAAAACAACTATCTCGAACCCGTATTTACTTCTCTCTTTGGTCTTATACCAAACTGCGCGGCTTCAGTTGCCATAACTAAACTATATCTGTCCGGAGTGCTTAGCTTTGGCGGAACTGTTGCCGGACTTGTCGCCGGTGCCGGAGTCGGTTTAGTTGTACTTTTTCAGAAAAACCGTCCAATCTCTGACAGCGTAAAAATAATTTTCTTACTATTTTTTATAAGTGTTATTTCGGGAATTTTGATTAATTTTGGAATATCAGTTCTACAGTCTTTTAGTCTGTAGACATACCGTTATTATTTTTTTGAAATTTATTGCTATGTCATTGACAATAATATTTGAAAAGAATTATAATAAAGATAAGCTATAGTAGTCTTTTGTTTGAAAATGAGATTTAGAGAGGAACTATGAATAAATATACTGTATACCTAACATCATTTGTTGTTGTTTTGTTGTTTTTTGTGGCGGGAGTTGCTAATGCTGCGTTACCTCCTGTACCGACTGTAACATCAGATAAGGTGTTGATAGACGGAAGTCCGTATAAAAGTACAGGCGGTGTCATTAAAATTACGGACAAAGGGGACGGCACGTATATTGTTAATAACGGTACATACTCGGGAACTGCTATATTTCCTTATACAGTTGCAGACTTCAAATTAACACCGATTGACGAAAAACTGTCAATTTTATCAACTGTTATTACAGATTTTGAACACGAATATAACTTAAATTCAAGCGGTACCACAGATTTAATTTTTCTAAATAAAACAGTGTCTGCGAATAAAATAGAAGTGAAAGATAACGGTCACGTTATATCGGCTGTTTTAAGCGGTGATATTAAGTTTTATGCAGGTTCTGAAGACGGCGATGCTGAGAATACTTCTTGGACAAATAACGGTACTGTTAATTTTGGCGTAAAAAATGACGTGGAGATGTATGATGTATTTCACGCTTACCTGCATTCGGGTTCTATAAGTGGAACATCAACAAATGCTTCATGGAGCAATAGCGGTACTGTTACAGTTGATAACGCGGAAGGCGTTGTTTATCTGCACTCCGGATCATTTTTAGGTGAATCAACAAATGCTTCATGGACTAACAACGGTGTTATCAACATTAACGCTCCGTCAGTAGTCATAGGCGCAGCAGGAGAAGTAGCCTCCTACAACAGAGGCATAATAGCTGTTTCAGGAACTGCGACTCAGCTCGGCTTAATAGGGGATAGCAGTAAATTTATAAATACAGGACAGATATACCTTGCTAAAGATACAAAATTTGGATATTTTTACGGTGATGGAGACTTTGAAATAGTTGGCGACTTTTTTGCAATTAAAAACAGCGTATGTTTTAAGCGAGATGAGTCTATTACGGACATGATACTACCTTCAGACACGATTTCAGGTGACTTTTATTATAGAGCTGTTTCTGACTTGAAAAACGGGAAAGAAATAAATAATTGGCTTACTATTGGGCAGGGAAAGGTATTTATAGAAGATGATAGTGGCGATACAAACTATGAAGGTAAAGTATATGGGGAAGTTTCAGCGGGAACAGGTACTCTTGACTCAAATGACTCAAAACAAGAGTTTATAAACACTGATGGTACTCAAACAGCTGTTTATATACCAACATATAGTCCCGATTTATACTTACCTGACAGCGGCAATTTAAACAGTTCTATTTACTCTATCAGAGGATATTCAAACAACACAGAAGGCGATGTACCTTTGGTAGATACCACTATAGTTTTAACTAAAGAAGGATTAGGAACATTAACATTGACAGGTGATCACTCTTGGTATAACGGCGTGTTTAATTTAGGTCACCAAGGCGCAAATAGCTCCGGTAATGTATTAGTAGTAAAAGAAGAAAGCAGCCTATTTGGCGGTGATGTTAACCTATATGAAGGCACGAAACTTATTTGGGAAGGCGGCATGAAAGATGAGTACAACAAACCAAACATTACCATGACAAACGCTACACTTGATTTTGAATTGGTAAATCAAGGCGGTACTGATAAAGTATTTAGTTTTTATGGAACTATAAAAGGCGACACAGAATCGATAGTTAATTTTAGGCAAGGTACTGTTTTTATCAACGGCGACGCGTCAGGCTTTAGCGGTAATATTAACGTACTTGACGGAACTTCATTTGTTGTCCGTAAAAAAGACAATGTTTATGAAGGCAAAATGTTTGGCGGCATTTTAACTGTTTTAGATGAAAACGGAGTGGCTGATAAGAGTAAAAGTATCACTATTTTTAGTAATAGCGGACTAAACCCATTAACAGTAGCAAGCGGCGTTGTGTTTTTCCTGCATGACCAAGATACTGCCAGTAACCCAATAATGAATAGTACGTCTATTACCGGACTGACTGTTGGTGTAGACGGCACTGCTTTTGTGGCATATGAAGGCACTCTTTTTACAGATACAACTGTACATGGTAGGTTAGAACTTAGCGGTGGAACAAAAGTTTCTTTTGATAATCTTGATTTGGACGGCGGAACACTTAAAATAGCCGGCAGCAACTTAGCGACTATAAGCATGTCAGGTAACATTAAGGTTGGCAGCTCCATAGAGATGTGGAAGAATAACGCTATAGAGACTATTGATATGAGCTCCACAACTTTAAATATATATGACAGCCGTAACTTAGATCTTTACATTGACCTTGATGTCGCGGCAGGTACGGCGGACAATATTATATCTCAGAATGTTAATTTTACAGACGGTTCGTCCATAGTCATACAAGATTTTAATATCTTAAATAACCCGACTACAGAATATTCACATTTATTTCAAGTGTTGACTCTGACTGACCCTAACGCTACGTATATCCCTATAGCAGTTGGAACAGTCGCTCACGCGAAAGAAGTGGATGGCAGATACGGTATATATAAATTGTTCTCAGAAGGCGGAGACGGATATATTACCCTGCGCTTAACGGCATTTTTAGACGACATTTGCGACCAACTTGTTACAGACCTTATGGGTAACAGAAATGACAGAGCAGTAGCGAAAGCTTGGACTACTCCGAGTTTTACTGACGGCACATTGCAGGGCGATATAAATATAGCTATAGTTGAGGGACTTATAAACCAAACTCCGGAAACTATTGATATTCTCTCTGCGCTCGCTCCGGAAACCGCGCCGCTGTATCAAACTATTTCAACGCAAATAATAAACCAAATATATGACACTGTTGATAACCGTTTGATAAGCGATAAAAACCGTGCGGTATGGGCGAAAGCTCTCTTTAATACAACAACTGTAAAGCCTTACGGCTTGTCACGCGGATTTGACTCTAAAGTAACAGGCATTAGCGTTGGGCTTGAAAATATATCTTCGTTGGGTAACACTTCCGGTTTATCGTATTCATTTACAAACAGCGATACTGACGGTATGGGGCGAAAAACAGAGGTTGATAATCATACATTCGCGCTTTACGCGGACGTTAATTCAAGTAAATTCAAATTAAGCGGTATCACAAGTTATACTTTTGGCGGTTACGACGACAGCAAAAAGTTTTTATATGGTCAGATAGATAATACCGAATATGACGTCAGAACATTCGCCGCACAAGGAAAAGTAGGGTATGATTTGAAATCAAAGAATACTACTATCACTTCTGAACTCGGACTGCGTTATATGAATATCGCTCGTGATTCTTACTCGGACGCGGCGCTCCAAAATATCCATGGTGAGCAGTTTGATATATTTACCGCTATCGCCGGTTTAAAGGTTACTAAGGATATAACATTAAATAGCGGTGTTACTCTGCATCCATCAGCAAAGATTGGCGTTACTTATGACATGATAACCGACGGCACTAAAACAACTGTGGACACACCAAATAGTCTTAACTCTACTTATACTGTTTATGGTGAGCCACTCAAAAAACTCGGCGCGGAGGTGGTTTTGGGCATTGGCGTAGGTTTCACTAATAATCTTGGCATTATGCTTGATTACCGCGGAGACTTTAGAGATAGTTATTCGTCTCACGGGGGACAATTAAACTTCATCTATAACTTTTAGTTTTTCGTCCATTTTTGGCGTAGATCGGCTTCGCCTTTAGTCAGGATCTTCAGCTTCGGAGTGTTTGTAACACACCTCGCTTTGACCTGACTAATCTACATCCAAAAAATGAACGAAAAACACTTTCTAATGGTGAGTTATAGATAATTTTAAACCTTATTTTTAGCGTATAGGGTGAGACCGAAGCTGTAAACCGGCTTCGCCTTTAGTCAGGATCTTCAGCTTCGGAGTGTTTGTAACACACCTCGCTTTGACCTGACTAATCTACATCCAAAAAATGGACGAAAAACACTTTCTAATGGTGAGTTATGGTTAATTTGAAGCTTATAAGTTTTTGGGTTTTACTTTTTCCAAAAAAGTTTAGCTCCGTAATCTTCGTAAATCTCCTCGTCGTACGTGTGTAAATTTTCTTGCGTTGAAAATAGAAATATTACGAGAATGGCGAGGAGATTTACGAGATTACAAGGATTACGAAGCTCTACGAAACCAAGCTTTTAAAAAAGCTTGACCCAAACTAAATGCTACGAATCTTGTACGTGGATTGGCGATATATTGCGTAAGAATATCATATCTGATTTTTTAATAGGCTTAAGATAAGGCAAAAAAAGAACATTCAGAAATTGGTTATTCTTCACTCAAATAGCGTTAACACGCTCTGTTTTGTCTGGAAATGAAGTGGTAAAAAAGATCAACGCTTCTTATAATGCCTGTAAGGCTTTTTACCTGTTTTATCGTTATCATCTTTTTCACTATTCTTATCCTTTGTGTTTTTATCGTTTTTCTTGATAATTTGTTTCGCTTTTTTGTCAAATTTCGGCAAATGGCTGAGAAGTATAGCGCGTTGCTCTGCCTTCGCTTTTTCTGTTTTAGCGACGTAAATACTTTCGCCTGTCAAAGGGTTCCTTTCCAGATAGTACATATCCGCGGAGATAGTGAGCGGAGCGGGATAAAAATCCTGTACTTGAGATGGCTCGACACCGTATTCTTTTAGACATTTTCGTAAATTTAACATATCGTCCATAGTACATCCCGGATGTCCGCTTATGAAATATTCAACGATAGCTTGTCTTTTGCCCGCTTTTTTTGATGCCGCAAAGAACTCATTGATAAATTTGCGGTAAGTAGCGTTTGACGGTTTTCCCATGAGGGTCAGAACACTGTCTTCGGTATGCTCGGGCGCTATTTTTAGCCTGCCGCCTGTGTGCCGTTTCGCCAGCTCATCGATATAGTTTTTCGCGTTTGAAACAGTAGCGAGATCGGTTCTTATCCCGCTTTGGATGAACAGATGTTTAACGCCTTTTAGTTTGCTGACATCACGGAGCAACCTCAAAGAGGGCAGGTGGTCGGTTTCTAAATTAGCGCATATTTTGGGAAAAAGACAGCTGAGCCGCTTGCATTTACTATCTCTCTTTTTACAGTACGTGCCGTACATATTGGCAGTCGGTCCGCCAAGGTCGGTGATAGTGCCGCGAAAGTACGGCATTTTAATTATTTGTTCAACTTCTTTGCAGATGTTTCTTGGAGTTCTGGATACTACAGTTTTGCCTTGATGCGCAGAAATAGCGCAGAAATTGCAGCCGCCGTAACACCCTCTGTGCGTTGTGACCGATTCTTTTATCATATCAAACGCCGTCAATTTCTTGCCCTCATACATCGGGTGCGGCTTTCTTGTAAAGGGGAGGGAATATATATCGTCCAGCTCTTCCGGTGTTATTTTAGCCGGTTTATTTACGTGTAAAAATCTATTTTGGCAAGGAGAGATGAAGCTTTTATCCATATTGGTATGTACGGCTTGTGACATCTCCAGATACTTATTTTTTCTCTCTATTATCTCTTCAGCGCTTGGCAAAAGTATATATTTTTCGTCTGTCGGCAGTTCCTTTAAGATCTCGGCAGTACCTTTTATATTACGGGGCGTTTCGCCTTTGTCAAGAGCGTTTAGTATCTCCACCATTGCCTTTTCGCCGTTTCCGTACACCAAAATATCTGCCTTGCTGTCAAACAAAATACTACGCTTTACTTTATCGCTCCAGTAGTCGTAGTAGGGAAATCTTCTGAGAGATGCTTCCAAACCACCTATAATGATATATGAACCTTTGAACGCGTTTTTCACATAATTTGTGTATATTAGAGTGGCGTTTTTTGGGCGAAGGTCTGCCTGACCGTCAGGACTGAACGCGTCTTCGCTTCGCGGGCGTCCCATAATGGTTGTACGCGCGAGATTGCTGTCAATAGCGCCGGCAGTTATGCCAAACGCCAGTCTTGGCATCCCTAGCGCCATAACATCTTCAATTGATTGCGGTTGGGCGATAATACCTACCGTATACTCGGATTGTTCAACCGCGCGGCCTATAACCGCTGTGCCAAAACTTGGATGATCTATGTACGCATCGCCGGAAATAAGGATGAAATCGCACTCATCATATCCTAAATGCTTCATTTCCTCTTTAGACATTGGCAGCGGATAGTTATTAGTTTTATCATTTTTTATGGGGTTCATAATATAATAGTTTATCACATATAGTATTATTTAGCAAATTTAGCTTGCTACTCTTAAGATAAACCTCATAATAAACTTTTTTTTATTTTAGGATTAAAAGATTGACAGATATTATGAATGCAGTTATAATATATCCATAAAATTATCTTGACTGAAACTTTGAAAAATTATAAATAGCTCTGTGATTTTTTTAGCGTTTCAGTTAATAAAAAGGTTGTTATATTATGATAAAAAAAACTATAGTAATAGTATTATTTTTGATGTTAGTTAGTATATGCGTTTCTTCTTGCTTTTTAGATGCAATTTTCAAAAAAGGTGAAAAGACTGACAGCGTTTCTGAAAAAAATAAAGTTGAGGCGCGTGATGACGGTTTGGGAAACTCTATGGGAAATCTAAGAAATTTAGGGCTTTGTGATATAGAAGGCGATTGGATTTATTGTAGCCTAAAGGGAGAACTGCACAAAGTAAGTTTAGACGGCAAAAAGAAAACAAAACTTTCAGATGATTATCCTATGTATATAAATGTTTTTGACGGTTGGGTTTACTACTTAAATTATGTGCCCGAAGTTATAGAAAATATTCATGGCGAAGATATGTATATCAGCGCCGAAAAAATATACAGAATAAAAACTGACGGTACAGATAAACAGTTATTAGCCGAAGTCAGTAGATGCGGTATAGTTATGGTCATTGATGATTATATATATTACGATGCTGAACAGTACTACGGAGGAGACTATCCCTCTCGAACGTTATTTAAGATGACGTTAGATGGCAGTGAGAGAGAGGAAATACTTCTTGACAGTTACAATATCAACATTGACGGCGAATGGATATACTATGTTGATTCTTCTCATGAACTGTCAGATTATTATAAGATAAAATTGGACGGTACCGAAACAACGAAAGTCGCTGATTTTGATCGTTTAAATGAATTATCTATATCAGAAGAATATCATATAGACCTTTCAACCATTAAAGTATATAATAAAAATATATATGCGGTAAGAATTAATTATATTGATGGTATGGTTAAAAACGGTAAATCTCCTCTGTATAATCTCAGTACAGATATGAAGGACATAAAAAAGATAATAAATGATATAGAAAATGATTGTGGCGGAGCAAGCGGATTTTCTTTTAATGTGACAGATGATTTTGTATATTACGGCACTGGCGGGTCTTTGTATAGGGCAGATTTGGACGGCGCCAATATCCAAAAAATAGCTGATGACGCTCCAACTGAGTTCATTTACGTGTTTAACGGATATATTATTTTAGTATCTTTTCCTCATGATGATCAGTACTACGCCAACCCTATTTATCGTGTAATAAAGCCTAACGAAAGCGATATCACTTACAAATAAATAACTGATACAAAAATATTGGGGAATCACAGTATAAACAGTGTGATTTCCTTTGTTATTCTAAAAAGAAATTACATTTTTTGTTAAAATTTGAAAAAAGCATTGTATTTTTATTGTAGTTGTGTTAAGATATTAATCAAAATATGAAAAGGAGTAACTAAAATTGGCAACTCAAATTTTTGATAATGCGAAAAAGAATAAAAAAGATGAGTTTTATACACAGTTACCTGATATTGAAGCTGAAATGTGTTATTATAAAAATCAGTTTCGCGATAAAATAATCTTTTGTAATTGTGATGATCCATACGAAAGCAATTTCTTTAAATATTTTGCTATGAATTTTAATCATTTTGGTCTTAAAAAACTTATTGCAACTTGCTATGCTGATTCTCCAATAGCTGGTAAACAATTATCTTTATTTAATGTAAAGAATTTAGAGATTAAAAATCCGTATACCCCCCCCCCATCAATCACCGTATAAGATAGAAATTACCGAAGTTGATGAT
>JGI994J12354_10002840_pt1 | contig 16544 bp, 14 predicted proteins | sample IntmicLarv3ML3BL_FD_12354 | JGI IMG/M metagenome (IMG submission 12354) | reverse complement strand
TCTTGTGTTCTATATGAATTTGTAGAATATCTGCTCTGTCTAGCCATTTTGCACCTCTTACGTTTTGTTAATTAATTCTCATTGATTCTGTTTTGTATCTTCTCAAAAATACGAAGTTTCGCACTTTTTGCTCTTGGGTTTTCTAACAATTCTTCTTCAGTTGAAGTAATTGGTTTCCTTGTAATAATCTTTCCCTTAGAAACTTCCCCACATACACAGATTGGAAAGTCACTCGGACAAGTACAAGGATTCTCACTTTTTCGAAAAGCCGTTTTTACAATTCTATCTTCTAAAGAGTGAAATGTGATTACACACAATCGCCCTCCATCACTTAGTAACTCTATCATGTCAGCCAAAGAATTTTTAAGAACCTCTAGCTCTTTATTCAACTCAATACGAATCGCTTGAAATGTGCGTTTCGCTGGGTGTCCCTGATTTTTTTGTATTTTCATTGGGATTGCCCGTTTTATAACTTCTGCCAATTCTAATGTTGTACGAATCGGCTCTTCTTCGCGTGCTCGCACAATATGCTTTGCAATGTTCTTTGCAAATTTATCTTCGCCATAATCACGAATCACGCAAAAAAGTTCCTGTTCACTATAGGTATTTACAATGCCCTCTGCCGTCATCACTTGACGTCTATCCATTCGCATATCAAGAGGCGCATCTTGCATATAGGAAAAACCTCGCTCTGCCGTATCTAGTTGATAAGACGACACGCCCAAATCGAGAATGATTCCATCTACACTTTGTATCCCTATATTTTGGAGCTGTGACTTTATATCACAATAATTGCTCCTAATTATTGTAACGCTCTCCCCAAAGTCACTTAACCGGACTGTTGCAGCACTTATCGCTGCCTCGTCTTGATCTATTCCTATTACACTCCCTGTTTTATCTAACTGTTTGCATACTTCATAAGTATGCCCACCTCCACCTAAGGTGCCGTCCACATAAATGCCATCTGGCTTTATATGTAAACCGTTTATTGTTTCCTCAAGTAAAACTGATTTGTGTTCAAACTCCATCGTTTCGCTCCCTTAACTTCTGCCATGAAATACATTATCTTAAATACTCCACCCCAATTCTTCCATGTCAGCAGCAATATCTTCGATGTTTTCTTCAACCAGTGCGTTACTTTCTTCCCATTTCGCCTTATCCCAAATTTCAACTTTGTCTAAGACTCCTACTAAGACAACTTCTTTTTCAAGTTCTGCAAATTCTCTTAGAGATGGTGGCAACAATACTCTTCCTTGCTTGTCCAGTGCTCCCTCGACTGCGCTCCCCAGCATAAATCGTTTGAACTCTCTGACTTTTTTGTTTGTAAGTGGTAATACCTTGATTTTCTCTTCAAATTCTTTCCATTCTTCTGACGGATACACAAATAGACAGCCGTCCATTCCCTTTGTAATAACGAAATTCTCTCCTAGAGATTCTCGAAATTTCACTGGAATAATCAGCCTGCCTTTGCCATCAACACTATGTGTAAAATCGCCTGTAAGCATGAAAATCACCTCATTTCAAAGCAGCTTTTGTCATGGCTCTCCACTTTCCACCACTTTTCACCACTTTCTACCACTTGAACCCATTGTAAACCACTTTTCGTGTAATTTCAACCCCTTTATTCATAAAAAAGCAAAAAAAAGCTCCTACCACGTTCATGATAGAAACTTTTTTCGCAATTCTTACATTTTCTGCTTATTTCATTCTTTCTTTTATGCTTTATTCTATTTTTTATTTTAGTTTTGGCCAAAACTCTTTGTTTGCCTCAATCAACTCATCTAAAATTTGTTTCGCTACGCCTGCACTTGGCACTGTCTTAGACATGGTAATCGCTTGCCATAACTTTAAGTATGACCCCTCAATCCACGCATCTACAGCTAATTTTTCAACAGCTACTTGTTGCTCCATCAATCCTTTTTGAAACGTTGGAATTTCTCCCATAACTAAGGGTTCTGCACCATTTTTGCCAACCAAACAAGGAACTTCCACCATCGCTGTCGGGTCAAAATTTAAAATACTTCCATTATTTGGTACAATCAACAGCATTCTCTCTTGCGTATTAAACGCAATCGCACATGCCAAGTCTACAATAAATGACGCATGTGGAGAGCCTGTCGCAAAAGAAATCTCATCTGCCGAATCTGCCTCTATAATCTGACGTGCTTTTTCAAACACTTCTTTTTCACGTGTTTCTTGCACCTCATTTGTACGTGTAAAATTCTTATCCTCATGCATTACGATATCATCTTGAAATAAATAGTATTTCAAGTATGTATTTGGCAGTGTTGCAGGATCCAAAGCGTGTGTATCTTTTGCTTTTTTATAGGTATCTTTCCAACTCTGTGCACGATGCTGATAGTCTTTCGTTTCTGCTGCATAGCCTTTTTGTTCAACAAATTCTCGTAACTTCGGCATTAAATCATTGCCAAGTTTATCTGTGACACTATTCCACCAACCAAAGTGATTCAATCCATAGTAACGAACAATCATGTCTTTACGAGATGGCAATTCTAAAATCGCTGCAAAAATCGTTTCAATCGCTACTGGCATATCACAAATGTTAATAATTTTTGAATTTGGGCGTAAGCGCTTGGTTGCCTCTGCTACAATCGCCGCTGGGTTTGAGTAATTTAACATCCATGCATTTGGTGAGTACTTCTCCATATAATCCAAAATTTCCAAAACGCCACCGATTGAGCGTAAACCGTAAGCAATTCCACCTGCTCCACAGGTTTCTTGACCTACCACACCATATTTCAATGGGATTTTTTCATCTTTTTCACGCATGTCATAAAGACCTACACGAATTTGTGCCATTACAAAATCTACACCTGTAAATGCAACTTCTGGTTCCGTAGAATAACTAATCGTTACTTTCGGATACCTATCTCTTACATAGATTTGCATTGCTCTAGCAATCGGTTCCTGTCTAGATTCGCAGTTGTCGTATAGTTTAATTTCTTCCAATGGAAAACGATCTTGATTTTCTAATAGCATTTGAATAATTCCTGGAGTATAGGTACTTCCTCCACCTGCAATAGTCACTACAAATTTTTTCATTTTATAAACCACCTTGTTTTAAATAATTTTTCTTTAAATAATTTTTTCAAACTCTTCTCGTACACTTGGAACCGTTAGTCCAATAATTACTTGGATAGCTTTATCATTGATTACCAATCCATGTGCACCAATTTCACTAAAGTATTCTCTTGATTTTAACAATGATGTATCCACAACGGATACACGTAATCTGGTCGCACAGTTCGTAACATCTACAATATTTTGCGCACCACCTAAGCCAATCAAAACATTTTTAGCTAGGACTTCATGTGAAGTTCCAGTTGTTTCTTCACTCTTTTCTTCACTTTTCTGTGAGCGATATTCTGCTTTACTATATAATTTTGTTTCTTCGCTCAACTCACGTCCTGGTGTTTTTAAATTAAATTTTTCAATGATAATTTTAAACGTCACATAATAAATCCCTGCAAATACAAGACCTATTAGAATTTGAAGCAAGTAGCTTTGCCACTGTGTTGGCCACAATGGTATCCAGTTTAGCGTAGCATTTTGAATCAAACCTAAACTAAAATCGCCCGTAATGCCAAAGGCAAATGTAACTGCTGCCATTGTCGCCGAAAGAAACGCATGTACCAGAAATAGAACTGGTGCAACGAATAAGAATGTAAACTCTAACGGTTCTGTAATACCTGTGAACACTGCTGTAATTAGCACAGGGATTAGAATCGCTAGTATTTTTTTCCTTTTCTCTGGCAGTGCAGTCTTATATAGTGCCAATGAAATACCAAGTGGTGCGAACATTTTCCCCATTCCAGTTAATGCAAAACCACCTTGTGGGAAAATATTTCTAAGCGAGTCCTGCATTGTTGAAAATGCTGGTAAGTTTTCAACCCAAGCCGTTTTGATTCCATCTGCCACTACTGCATTATCATATAAAAATGGTGCGTAAATAAAGTGATGTAATCCTGCTGGAATAAGCAATCGCTCCAAAAATGTATACGACCATACGCCAACAACACCCGAACGTACTAAAAATGCTTGCACATTTGCAATTCCATGCTGCACTTGCGGCCAAATCATACAGGCCAAAATCGCAACTGGCAACATAACAGCAAACCCAATCAATACAACAAATGGAGAACCTCGAAATGTTTCAATATATTTCGGTAGTTCTTTATCAAAAAATTTATTGTGTAGATATACCGATATACCTGAAACCAGTAATGCACCAACAATTCCCATATCTAGTGTTCTAATACCTGCAATCGTCGCCAATCCACTGGTTCTGTCCACAGACTCAAAATCAACTCCAAAACTACTCCCCCAGTACATTAAAATCGTACTTACAAAATACATGAAAATTACATAAATCACGAACGCCTCTAATGATGCACGTGCGCTTTGCTTTTTGGCTAGAGCCACCGGTAATCCAATACAGAATAATAAAGGCATTTGTCTAAAAACTGCATTTGCACCCACATTAATCACGTCCATCACCTTAAACCATGTTGTATCAGCATTTGCAATCTCGCCTACAACAAGAGGGTTCTTTAACATGGCTGTAATGCCAACAATAATACCAAATACTGCAAAAAATAGTACTGGTGTAAACATCGCTCCTCCAAATCTTTGGATAGCTTGTTTCATATTCTTTTTGTTCATTCTTTCACTCCTCACAAATAATATTTTGTGTCAACACTGGTATCATAATAAGCATGTAGCGAACTTTTCACAATAGATTCTAAGTCTTTAAAACTTTTTCCCTTGCTAAGATTTCTTTCACATTTTTTGTGATTTGTCACAATCCCTTGCCTGTGGAGCGTTTTGCATAAGTAGGCTAACTTCCAATTATACAAAAAAGACCAACTCAATTTTAGGAGTTAGCCTTTCACATTATTGTTCTTTTTTAAATTACTCTTTTTAGGGTTTCTCTTTTTAAGGTTTCTTTCTAAACTTTCTGTTTGAAACTTCAAGTACCAAACAGTTATGATTTCCCCTTTGTCTTACAGGTAGTATTTATCAATAAACTTTGCCGATAATATTTCAATCACCAAGAACATTTGAACCATTGTTTCATACACGAAGCGATTCTTCAATTCAAATTTTTCAATATTAGCAGATAAACTAAAATCACTTATAGACGCCAAGCGATTGTTTTTATTCGATGTTAAAGAAATAATTTTCACGCCTTTGCCCTTTAAAAGTTTGGCTTTTTCAAGTAGAAAATCAGTTTCTCCACTCTTAGAAATCGCAAATAGCACATCGCCCTCGCCAAGCAGATTGATACTTTTTATCAGTTCCCCCTCACCTGGCAAGGCAAAGGTAACAATGCTAACCGAAAGTAGATTTCTCTGCAACTCAATCGCTACTTCTCTTTGTGTACTACCCGTTCCATAAATGAAAATATTCTTCGCATGATATAGGGTACTTGAAATTTCTGAAAAGTCCATTGTTTCATAATGCTTAATCGTCCGTATGTTATTCTCACATACTTGTGCTACAATACTGCGACTTGTAGGTAATGTTCTTGATTCTTCCCAACGAAGGTAGGTTTTCAACTCGCTATATCCCGTCAAACCAATTTTTTGCGCAAATCGCATGATTGTCGTTCGTGATACTGCACATTTCTTTGCCAAATCACTAATCGAAAGCTCCGAAACTTCCTCTCGATGATTGCTTATATAACGCCAAATATGCAAATCATTTTCACTCAAACTTCCATAGTGTTTTATTATGAAGCCCTCTATATCCATTTCTCCCTCCATTCCTCATATAGCTAATGGTCATTTTTCGCTTTCTTATGAAAGAGAACTATACCAAGTCCTCCAAGCAAAATGCAAATATCTGCCAGATTAAACACAATGCGTGCCACTCGCTCCCATTTTGTTTTAATGCTCACATAATCGACCACATACCCTCTTATCAAACGGTCATACAAATTGCCGATAGCGCCACCGAGCATGATTGCACCACTTAGCTTTGCAACTAGACTTCTCTTAGACGCAAGCAAGAACATTTGATACATTGCCAAAAGCATGGTGACTACAAATGCTGTTTCTTTCACCAATTTCGGGTTTTCTTCGAATGTATTCATGAGAAAGCCTCTATTGTGCAGTCGTCTAATCTTAAATGGTAGTTTTTTGCACACTTTTGTTGTTTCGCATTTTATCTCTTGTTTTGTTTCTATCCATGCTTTGATTGCAAGATCTGCGCAAGCACAAATAATTGTCACTGTAATGCAGGTGAGTATCATATGTTTTTCCTTTCATTTTGCACATTCTTAATTACTTGGCGCAACTGTCTTGTCATCGTTTCTAATTCCCTTGTGTGACTGCCTCGCCATCGTTTCTAATTCCCTTGTGTGACTGCCTCGCCATCGTTTCTAATTCCCTTGTGTGACTGCCTCGCCATCGTTTCTAATTCCCTTGTGTAACTGCCTCGCCATCGTTTTCAATTACTTTGCGCTCAGCTTGTCCTCTCATACGAATCTCTGGGCCTCCGATTCCCTCAATGTATTCTTTCGTAATCACCACATGCCCAATACTATCATCTTTTGGCACTTCATACATAATCTCTAGCATAAACTCCTCTATAATAGCACGCAAGGCTCTCGCCCCTGTTTCACGCTCAATCGCTTTTTTTGCAATCGCTTCTAAAGCTTCATCGCTAAACTCTAACTTAACTTCATCTAAATCTAGTAATTTTTGATATTGCTTTAAAATCGCATTTCTCGGTTCTTTTAAAATACGCACCAACGCATCTGCACCAAGACCTCTCAAAGTAAATACAATCGGTAATCGTCCGATAAATTCTGGAATCATTCCAAACATTCTTAAGTCTGCAATCGTTACTTTCTCCAAAATACTCTTATCTCGGTCATACTTGTCTCGTAAATCTGCACCAAACCCCATTGAAGATTGTTTGTTGAGTCGTTCCTTTATAATCAAATCTAAATCTGGAAAGGCTCCTCCACAAATAAACAAAATATTTTTCGTATTTACCGTCGTCAATGGCACCATAGCATTCTTGCTATTTGCACCAACTGGTACTTCTACTTCACTACCCTCTAGCAATTTCAGCAAACCTTGTTGTACTGATTCACCACTGACATCTCGTTGACTTGAATTCTTCTTCTTTGCAATCTTATCAATTTCATCAATGAAAATAATGCCTTTTTCTGCCTTTTCCACATCATTATCTGCCGCCACCAATAATTTAGACACTACACTTTCAATATCATCGCCTATATACCCTGCTTCTGTAAGTGATGTCGCATCTGTAATCGCTAATGGCACATCTAGCAATCGTGCCAGCGTTTTCACCAAATATGTTTTTCCACAACCTGTTGGCCCAATCATAAGCATATTTGATTTTTCAATTTCAATATCGTCCATCGTATCCGTTGCCACACGTTTATAATGGTTATAAACAGCCACCGACATTGCCTTTTTCGCATAATCTTGTCCAATCACATATTCATCTAAACTGCCCTTAATCTTATGTGGTGCTGGAATATCTTTGATATCTAAAACTGCTGGCTCTGCTTTTTCAGCCTTTTTCTTTACGACTTTTTGTTTTGGTGCATTTGCTTTTAAGTCTGCAAGATTCACAAATGAAACACCTGGCATATTAAACAGTTGTTTTGGATCAATCGTACCGTTTGTCATCATATCAAAACTTTTTTGCATACAGTCTTTGCAAATGAACATATCATTTGGCATTTCAATTAGTGGTCCCACCACGCTATCAGCTCTATGGCATACCACACAATATTTTTCATATTCTTTTTTCTTATTTGTCTCGTCACCATCAATCACTTCATTTTCCACACTCTTTGTATTATCTGTATTTTCTGTGTTTTCTGTGTTCTTATTTTCTTCTGACATTATAACTCTCACTTTCTTTTTATTTGCAGGCTTTTTATTTTGTATGCAAACACTTCTTTTCGCACTCAAAGCATATCACCTACATTGCAGTAGCCCTTTTTCTATTATCATAAGTATATACATCTCAGCCCTTAGAGTTTCAAAAACATATCTTTGAACTCTTCTTCTGAAATAATCGGAATCTCAAGTTGCCTTGCCTTTTTATTCTTTGTCGAAGAGGAGTCTACATCATTATTGATTAGGTAGTTCGTTTTTGACGTAACACTTCCTGTCACCTTGCCCCCCTTGCTCTCAATCACTTCCTTTAATTCACTTCGGTTTGCAAACTCATGGATACTCCCCGTCACAACAAACTGCAGATTTTCAAGCGTTTGCTCTCCTTGTTCTTCTTTTGGTATCTCTAATTCCAAGAGCAGCGATAGAAACTCTGCTTTTTTATTTTCATCTTTAAAATAATCTACAAACCCTTTCGCAATCACATCACCAATTCCTGCAATTTGACTGAGTTCTTCTTGTGTTGCTGCGAGTATTTTTTCTACATCATTTGCATACTCCTTGCAAATTAATTTCGCATTTGCAAGTCCGATATTGCTGATACCCATACCATAAAGCACTCTTGGCAGTGTGGTTTTCTTCGCTTTGGTCGTACTCTCAATTAAGTTTTGATAAGACTTTTCACCGAACCCCTCCATCGTACATAGCTCTTCTGCAAATTTATCCAAATGAAATATATCTTGATACGTTTTCACAAAACCTTTGCTTATAAATTTCTCAAGTGTCGCCTCAGACAAACCCTCTATATTTAATGAATTTCGTCCTACAAATAACGCAAATGTTTTCATTTTCTTCACTTCACACTCTGGGTTTGTGCAGTACAGTGCTTTTGCTTGACTCACTTGCCTTATCAGCGTTAGTCCCCCGCACACTGGACAGACATTTGGAATATCTCGTACACCACTCTTAGTATGATTTTGGGCAATTTGTGGAATAATCATATTGGCTTTGTAAATATCTATTCTATCTCCAACCCCAAGTTCTAACTCTTCAAGTACACTGATATTGTGAATACTTGCCCGACTTACTGTTGTACCCTCTAAGTTCACAGGTTCAAAGATTGCCACTGGATTAATACGCCCTGTCCTTGACGGACTCCATTCAATCTCTAAAAGTGTCGTTTCCTTTTGTTCATCTCTCCACTTAAATGCAATCGAGTCTCTTGGAAACTTCGCCGTACTTCCTAAGGAAATGCCATATGCAATATCATCATAACTTAACACCAAACCATCTGATGGGATATTATAAGAAGAAATCGCTTGTGCAAAATATTGTATACGTTCTTCTACATTTTCTTCTGTTACCACATAAAACTCTACTGTATCAAAGCCTTGTTCGTGTAACCAGTTAAGCTGTACATGCCTTGTATTTTCATCTTCTATATTCTCTGCTTGCACTAAAGAAAATGCATAGAACTTCACATTGCGCTTTGCTGTAATCTCACTATTTAACTGACGCACAGAGCCACTGCATAAATTTCGAGGGTTCTTATACTTTGCATCTTCCTCTTCTATTTTACTGTTAATTTCTTCAAATTCATCATAGCCAATTACTGCTTCACCTCGCAGTACAAGGCGTCCTTTATATGGAATATATAATGGTAGATTTTGAAATGTTTTTGCATTGTTTGTGATAACCTCGCCAATTTCACCATTTCCACGTGTAACCGCCTTTATCAGCTCCCCATTTTCATAGGTCAATACAATAGTCAAACCATCTAATTTCCATGATAAAACTGCCTGCTTATCTCCGATAAATTCTCGTATCTTCTCCACTTCTTTTGTTTTATCTAGTGAAAGCATTACACGCTCATGCATTTCTTTGGGCAGTTCACTAAGCACTTCGTATCCTACATGAATTGTTGGACTCGCAGATAACACCACGTTTAGTTCATTTTCCAGCCCTTGTAATTCATCATAGAGTTTATCATATTCGTGATTGCTCATCACTTCATCTTCGCCTTGATAGTATACCCTCGCTGCTTTATTTAACAACTCTACGAGTTCATGCATTCGTTTTCTTTTTGTGTCCATTCATTATCTCCGTTCCCATGCTCCTGTATTTGGTGAATGTTGTATCCCCTTGTATAAGTATTCTAACTCAACATCACTCAACATTCGATATTCTCCCTCTTTTAAATCACCCAATTCAATATTCATAATGCGAATTCTTCTCAGCGACTTTACTTCATATTCCAATGCCGTACACATTCTGCGTATTTGTCGATTCAATCCTTGCGTCAAAATAATGCGAAATGTATACTTGCCAATTTGTTCCACCTTACAAGGTCTTGTGAGTGTCCCTAGAATTTCTACACCACTTCGCATTTGTAGTAAAAATTCTTCTGTAATCTCTTCTTTTACTTTCACAATATACTCTTTTTCATGAAAATTACTCGCACGCATAATACGATTGATGATATCCCCATTATTTGTCATCAAAAGTAAACCCTCCGAATCCTTATCTAATCGCCCGATATAAGTAATTCTAGTGGGATACTTCAAGAATCTTATAATACTATTTCTCTCTCTACGTTCTTCTGTACATACGATTCCAGCCGGCTTATTAACTGCCAAAAGCACCATGTCTGGTTTGTTTTTAATCTTTTTTTGCCCCACACGCACTTCTTGATTTTGAAATACTTTCATTCCACAACTCGCTCGTTCGTTATCCACCCACACCTTACCAAGCTGTATCAAACGATCTGCTTCACGCCTAGAACAAATGCCCGATTCACTTAGAAACTTATTTAATCGAACTGGTGCATTATCATCTGTATTTTGATATTCTAATTCTATTTTCGTCTTTTCTCGTTTCAATGTTATTCTCCTAAGACAATGAATAATACGCCGTCAAATAACGGGTCAAAGCCTCCATATCTTTCACTCCACCCATTTCTCGAACAGAGTGCATTGCTAGTAATGGAATTCCCAAATCTACCACGCGCATCGGTGTCATTGTCGCTGCAATACTGCCAAGCGTTCCACCTCCCGAAATATCAGAACGATTTACACTTTTTTGATAAGGTATCTTTTCTTTGTCACATATCTGTTGCACTATCGCAATCGCTTCACTATCTGTTGCATAACTTTGCGAAACTGCCTCTTTGATTGTAAAACCTTTATTTAAAACATCTTTATTTGTGATATCGTATTTATCTGCAAAATTAGGGTGAAATGCATGACCTACATCTACCGACATAAATAGGCTTTCTTTCCATGCGTTTTGGTAATCAAGCACATCATAGCCAAGCGAAAGATATATCTTCTCCAATACAGATGCAAGCACAACCGAGCCTGCCCCCGTCTTTGTTTTACTTCCAATTTCTTCATGGTCATATATCCCACAAATATTAATGCCTGTTTTTCTCTCTCCTTGAATCAGCGCCTCTAGACAAGCACTCACAGATGACAAATCATCTAATCGAGGTGCCGACAAAAACTCTTCTGAAAAACCAACCAAACACCCTTTGTCTGGATTATAAAGTGTCAGCTCATAGTCCAAAATATCGTTTTCTTGCACACCTAACTTCTTCGCTAATTGACGATTCAAAAAGCCTGCCTCTTCCTTTTCATCTGTCATTGCAAGAATTGGCAACATATGTAGTTGTTTATTTAATTTCATTCCCTCGTTCATATTACGCTCAAGATGAATCGCAATATTCGGAATCATCAAGACTGGCTTTTCAAAATCAACCAAATGTACCTGAGGGTGAAAAACATCTTCACTACGCGTAACCACTCTCCCTGCAATCGAAAGTGGTACATCGAGCCAACTCATCAGATTCACACCACCGTATGCTTCCACATTCAACTGCAAGTAACCCTCTTTGACAACTTCTGGCTTCGCCTTGATAGATAATGCTGGAAAATCTCCATGTGCTGCTGAAATGCGAATACTATCCGTTGCGCTAAACTTACTTCCAAGCGTAAATGCAATCACTTGCGTTGCACCATACTCCACATAATACTTTCCACCTAATTGTATATCCCATCTTGTATTCTGAGAAAGTTCTGTAAAATTTGCCTTTATCAATTCCTCTTTTGTTGCCTGTATTGTATGAAAGCGAGAGGTCGCTTTTTCGATAAGTTGAAATAATTTCATAGTTTATTTTCCCTTTCATTTTTATAGATACTTTACTCTTCCATTTGTAACCTATACATTAAAAATCACTCAGTTTTCAATTCTTTTTTCAACCTTTTCAACTTCTGCTAATAATTCACTTTCGCTTGGTAGGACAAGTTGGTACTTACTGGCTAATATAGTTTTATTATTTTCTGGAAGCGCAAACTTAACTAACTGTTCTTTCTTTTCTGTACATAGCAATACGCCTATTGTTGCATTTTCATCTTCTAACTTTTCTATCCTATCATAATAATTGACATACATTTGCAGTTGACCAAGATCTTCATGAGTACTTTTATGAGTCTTAATCTCGAAAATAACGTGAGCCTTTAGCAATCTATTATAAAAAACCAAATCAATAAAATATTCATCATCGTCCAATGTAATTCTTTTTTGACGAGCAACAAATGCAAACCCATTCCCTAGCTCCAACAGAAAGTTTTCCATATGTTCTATCAATGCCGATTCCAGTTCACTCTCACGATAAGTTGCTCTATTTTCTAAACCAAGAAACTCTAGCACCATTGGATCCTTTATCACTTCTTCTGGCTTTTCAGGTAGTCGTTCTTCTCTTGCAATCTCCATCATCGATTTTTTATCAGTTGATAATAACAATCGCTCATAAAATAATGAATTGATTTGACGTTCCAACTCACGACCGCTCCAGTGATTTTTCACTGCTTCTAGTTCATAATATTCTCTTTTTGTTGCATCTTCAATACGAATTAACAAGCGATATTGTAGCCAGTTCAATTCGGAACGCAGTGCGTTCCAAATTGGATATACTTGATAAAATTATCTTGCTAATCTCAATATTCTTTCTGAAAAACCACTCCCGTATTCCTTAGTTAGCACCTTACCTAGATTAACAATTAACCTAGTCCCATATTCAGCTCGTTTCTCATTCTTTTGTTCTTCAACAACAATGCGTTCTCCAATTTTCCAATACATTCGCACTCTTTCAAAATCAGCACTCCTGATTGCATTGTTCTTCGCAGTATTAATTATACTTTGAATATCTTGTACCATCTCTTCTGAATATCTTTGAACCTCATTATCCTCCATCATCTCACCCACTCAATTCACTAATATTTTGAAATCAATTTTGTATATTATTGTTAAACTTTTTAATGTATCCAGTATACCATAAACCGCCTATCAATTCAAAGTACAACCACTGCCTTATCCCTTGCCGTTTCGCTTTTGCCAAACGATTATTTTCACAAAAATCTTTTTCTCACAACAAACTTACTTTTCTATATAGCTTCTGCTATAATGAGAATGTATATTATACGTGTTGCATTTATATTTACATAAGGAGCCTTGCATGATTATATTAAAACTTGACACAAAAAAGTGTATGTCTGAATTACTCTTAAAAAAGACTTTTAATTCTTTCCTACTTATAGAGGGAGACATCACTACATTCAATCATTTTCATATAGATGGTTATCTACAAAAGAATTTCTTTGAAGAAACAGCACTGCCTACAGAACAATATTCCACTTGGAGTAGTTTGCAAGAGCTTTGCCTTTCGCTAATCAAAGGAGCTCGCACGCCTCTAAGTTTCAAATTCATTCTATCATTACCAAAAGAAATGCTCGAAGAATTATATAGCAAGGAATCCTTTTCTTTTCCTGTTACTTCTATACAAGGGCTATACCTAAATTTTTCTTATAATGGTGATACTCTGCAGTGCATAACTGGTNTTTCATTTCATACATTTATTTTAGACAAATCATTAGAGCAGCTTTGGGACAAACACGTTCGATACCTATTTGAGCAGTGGGGTNTTTCATTTGAGATTGTTGAATAANTTACTTTTCTAATACAAACGGGTGCTAGCCAGCACCCGTTTANTTTTCTCTTATTTATCTGCCAAAAGCATCATAATCTCATTACTTCTAGCCACAAATTTTGTCATCTCTTCTGGCGTTAATGGCTTATTTCCAAGCATCGCCAAATCATATAATTGCTTACAAATCAATGTAACATTATCACCCTCTTTTTGTTCCAATACATATTTCACCAATGCATGGTTTGCATTTAGCACCAATGTACCACTATCTCCACCAAACATCGATGGGTCCATTCCTTGCATAGCATACATCTTCATCATCTCTTGCATACGTCGTGATTCTTCTGACACTGTCATCATAGACGCAACACTATCTTGTTTTAATTTTTCTAATTTTACGTTTAGCTGTTCTTTTTCTAATGCTTTCTTAAAGATTTCTGTAACCTCTTCTACGCTCTTTTCAAATACTTCCTTTTCTTCTTCGCTTACTTCTTCTTTAAACTTATCTGTCAAATCTCCATCAATACGTTCGAAATGGATATTGTCATTTTTCTGCTCCAAGTGATTGATAAATGCAGAGTCAATATTGTGAGAAAGTATCACTGCGTCCATCTCTGCTGACTTAAACATATTGATGTACTGGCTTTGCTGTACTTCATCTGTCGCATAGTAAATACTTGTCTTAACAACTTCTTCTTTTTCATCTTGTTTCTCATCTTCTGATTTTTCTACCTTTTTCATAGAGCCACCGTTTGCCTCCACGCACTCTGTAAGTGTAAGGTATTTGTGGTCTAAGTTCTTAAATAGAACATACTCTTGCATTTTCTCGCAGAATTTTTCATCTTTTAAGCAACCAAATTTGATAAACGGACTAATATCGTCCCAATATTTTTCGTAATCTTCTTTTGCAGTTTTACACATTCCAGATAGTTTATCTGCAACCTTTTTAGAAATATACTCTGCAATTTTATTAACAAAACCATCATTTTGTAATGCACTTCTTGAAACATTAAGTGGTAAATCTGGGCAATCAATAACACCTTTTAATACCATCAAAAATTCTGGAATCACTTCTTTAATATTATCTGCGATAAACACTTGGTTATTGTATAACTTAATCGTTCCCTCTAAAGACTCATATTCATTATTAATCTTTGGAAAATAAAGAATTCCTTTCAAGTTAAATGGATAATCCATATTCAAATGTATCCAAAATAGTGGCTCTTTGTAATCCATAAATACTTTACGGTAGAAACTCAAATAATCTTCTTTTTCACATTCGTTTGGGTGTTTTGTCCATAGTGGTGCAATATCACTAATAGACACAGGGCGTTTATTAATCTTCACCTTGTCTGCCGCTGGCGAAACCTCAACCGTTTCTTTGGTTCCATCTTCATTTTCTTTTTCTTCTGTCTTTGCCTCTTCGTGAATGCGCTCTACAATTACATCACTTTCCAATAATTCTTCTTCTAAAATTGTTTCATACTCTTGCTCAGCATTTGCCTTTGACAAAAAGATTTCCACTGGCATAAATGAACAATACTTTTCGATAACTTCTTTTGCACGATATTCATTTGCAAACTCCAAGCTATCTTCATTTAAAAATAATGTGATTTCTGTTCCCACAACATCGCGAGAACCCTCTTGCATTTCATATTGTGTACCACCCTCTGATACCCAATGCACTGCACTTGCACCCTCTTTGTAAGAGAGGCTATCAATATGTACTTCATCTGCAACCATGAATGCTGAATAAAAGCCCAATCCAAAATGACCAATCATGTCATCTTCTGTTGTCTTATCTTTATACTTTTCCAAAAATTCTGTTGCACCTGAAAATGCAATCTGCGTAATATATTCTTCCACTTCCTCTGCTGTCATTCCAACACCATTATCAATGAATTTCAATGTCTTTTCTTCTGGGTTTACAATGACTTCAATTTTCGCTTTGTAATCATCTGCAAGTGTATGCTCGCCCATCATATCTAGCTTTTTCAACTTTGTAATCGCATCACAACCATTTGATACCAATTCACGAAAGAATATATCGTGGTCTGAATATACCCATTTTTTTATAATTGGAAAAATATTTTCACTGCTAATTGATAAATTCCCTTTTTTCACTGTCATTAAATTTTCCTCCATTTATCCTGTATTCTGTCTTTAATTTTAATGGTTATGCGTGCAAATGTCAACCAAAAATTAGCACTCTTTGCGAATGAGTGCTAATTTTTTTATAAACTTTATAAACAAAATATAATCAAATCTTTCTATTCCTTTGTTACCTCTTTGTTCTATTTAAGTTCGATATACTCGTACTCATATACTGCATATTTATCATACATTGTCGTTCCTTCATGACTTTCATTTATAAATATCATTCGCATAACTTTCTCAAAATCAGTATATTCAAACTCATACCACTCAGTACCTGTACCAAGCNGAATTAGCATACTATTACATCTGACAATCTTCCCTTGCTCATCAAATTCCGTTTCCTGTTCTGCAACAAGGTTACCCTCATTGTCATATACCTTGTAAGACTGCTTTTCAACATCTTCCTCTCTAACAAGATTGTCCTTACTGCCGTATTCCTTGAACGAGCGTATCTCGCCAGAATCATCAAGAACATATTCATATCTTAGCGATGTTGCGACAAA
>JGI994J12354_10002839_pt1 | contig 16545 bp, 20 predicted proteins | sample IntmicLarv3ML3BL_FD_12354 | JGI IMG/M metagenome (IMG submission 12354) | reverse complement strand
AAAGGGCATAAGGGGGGATGACGCCAGCAAAGCTGTCGGTCGGCATAGCCGACATCCCTGTCTCGCACAGCGAGCCACCTCTTCGAGGCCTTTACTGCGCCGCAAGCGGCTTGCCCTATCATTCGATAGGGTTGCCCTAAGTCCCTGCGGTCAAATAATTGATGCAACGGAAATCATACAAACAGCAGAGCTGTTTCGGGATTAGTTACAGGCAACTACGTATCGGCCCGCCGAGCGAACAAAGGGAAAGGATTGATGAACAAAAATGTTAAATTCAAGCAAATTGATGAAGATGAACTATTTCGACAGCAAGGCGGAGGTTCGTCTGGAATCTTACGCCGATACTGTCGTTATTGAGAAAGAAGGCAGCGTATCCTATTTGGCCGCAATCCGGTTCGGAGGATATCCTGAGAGCGTCAGGGGCATAAGCGATGCTGTCTATGGCGGAGGCTCCGTTACGATTGCGGTTAATGGTGAGGATATTATCATCTCCAGCCGTGTAAAGCAGTACAGGAAAGAGTTTTCCCACGACGGTATCTACGCCGAATCTACGTTATTGATTCAGGACGAGGAACAGCGAACAGACCGCGATGAGGACGGTGGAGGCAATACAAACGGAAAGCCCCGTAAATGTTATCTGTTCTGCGAGCAAGGGAATACCGAACGGCTTTTTGAGGAGCTGGACAAGAAAACCGCCGTGCCGTTAATCCCTGCGTTCAAAGATTATGTGCTGGCAGAGTTGCAAAATCGCGGTATCCTAAAGCAGTTACAGGTTATATCGTACCGGGAAAAATTCGACGTATGGGCGCTTGTGTTATCGAAAGATGAGGAGAATGTTATCGCTGTCGTCAACGATGGACTTCGTTCCGGCGCAATCAAGATTCCGGGAGCAACAGCAACAGAGTTCCCCGATGTTCATAGCGTCACAGGATACCTCAACACCTTTGGCGTAATGATAGCTGAGAGAATCAAAAATCAATTCAATCCGCTATTCGACCCCGCTACAGAAGCGTTATCGCCTGAGATACTGGCGGTAAATGCTCATATCAGAAAACACGCCGGTTACAGCCTCTATGACGCCCAGCTTGCAGTGGCGGAAGCCCACAAGCGATGTCTGGAACGTAAGAAAGCAACGCTCTGTATCGCTGAGTGCGGCTCGGGCAAGACGAAGATTGGCACCACTGCGCTCCATGCTTATCAACAGCGGAACTGCACCGGAACACAGGCTAAACACTTCAATGTCGTTCTCTGCCCTTCCCATATGACTAAGAAATGGGTTCGAGAAATCGAAGAGACTCTGCCAAATACATTCGCCGCTGTCATCACCGGCATAACCGAGTTGAACGAGGTATATGCCGCATATGAACGAGGTAGTAAAACCTGCTACGTCATCATGTCTAAGGAAAAAGCCCGCGACGGATATATGAAACGCCCTGCTGCCATATGGAACCAGCGCCGTAAGTCGTTCATCTGTCCCGATTGCCACGAAACGATTGAAATGGAGCTTATCGACTGTGGCTCCAAATATAAAGTCCCAGCCGACCAACTTTTCTTCAAACGGGAGAACAAGCAAAACCATAAGTGCGAGCATTGCGGCTCCCTGCTTTGGACTGTGCTGGTGCCGGAGCAGCAATCCGAGTGGGTTAAAGTTTCCAGTTTCGGTTTTGTTCACCGTAGGATGGCCCACCAGTATCTGGAAAGCGTCAGCAAAAAGCCTGCGCTGTATGATGCTATTGAATCCATTGCTGTTAATCCCGACGGTCACTTCCCGAACACCGGGGCGTATAACCGTTTCTCGCTGTCCACTTATATTAAGCGCCATATGCGGGGCAAGATTGACGGGCTTATCATTGACGAGCTTCATAATTATAACAACAACAGCGGTCAGGGCGACGCTATGGGGGAATTATTTCAAGCCGCCAAGAAGGTCGTCGGCATGACCGCCACGCTCATCAACGGCTATTCCTCCGGTATCTTCCACCTTCTGTACAGAATCTCACCGGACTTGATGCTGAAAGATGGAAAGTCATATGACAAATCTACAGACTTCAACACTGAATATGGCGTGACTGAGAGCGTCTACGAGATAGCGGCTTCTGATTACAATTCAAACCGGCGTACATCCAAGAAGAAAGTTCGTGAACGGCAGCTGCCGGGCGTATCGCCGCTGGTATACTCACGCTTCCTGATGGATTCAGCGGCATTTTTGAGCCTGAGCGACATGGGTAAGGATTTACCCGAGTACGAGGAAATTCCGGTTCAGCTACAAATGAACGAAGATGTTGCCGAGGAATATCGCAGCCTTGAAGCGCAGTTTAAGAATACTCTTCGTTCCCGGAAGGACATCGCCAAGAAGGTGCTTTCCGCATATTTGGGATTGCTGACAGTCTACCCCGACCAGCCCTACGGACAGAAATCCATTGTGCATCCGATGACAGGCAATGACCTTGTGGTGCCAAAAGATACATCCTGCTTTGAGGAACTGCATGAGAAGGACAACCATGTTTTAGATGTTGTACAGCGCAAGACCGCCGAGGGCGGGCGTGTCCTCGTTTATACAAGCTGGATACGCACAGACACACAGGAAAAGCTGTCAAAGTTGCTTATGGAGCACGGCTACCAAGTCGCTACCCTTACCGCCGCTGTCCCGCCAAATAGGCGCGAAGAATGGGTTGAAAAGCAGGTGCAGAATGGAATTCAGGTGCTGATAACCAATCCAAGCCTTGTTGAAACCGGCTTGGATTTGAACGATTTCACCACGTTGTATTACTACAACATCGCCTACAACTTGTTCACGCTCCGTCAGTCCTCCCGCCGCTCGTGGCGTATCAACCAGAAAGCGCCTCGCATAGAGGTCTATTTCACCTATTACGAAGGCACTATGCAGCACCGGGCTATCAGGCTGATGGCGTCTAAACTGGCTGTAGCCGGTATTATTGAAGGCAACTTTACCGATGAGGGTTTAGCGGCAATGTCTGATTGCACCGATATGACCACGGCTTTGGCGAGGGAGCTGACAGCAGGCATTAAGAACGAAGTCGAGGACTTGAGTGCCGTATTTAAGAAAATGGCCATATTAAAGCCTGTAACCAATGATGCTGAACCAATAACAGAAGTCATCGCTGTTACGGATGATGCGCCTGCGGCAATGAATATGATAACGCCGCAAAGCAAAGAAGAAGAAATTGACCTGTTCTTCATGGACGATTTGCTGTTTGCAGCAAGCACGGCTGTCAAGATAACGAAAACCACAAAGAAAAAGCCTGTGTTTACCGACGGAAATCAACTTAGCTTATTTGATTTTACGGATAAAACGGCAGCTTGACGAAAGGAGCGGATAGCGCAATGGACGCTGTTTTGCAGCGGTTTTACCGTTTCAGGGAAACATATATATCGTCTAATGTACCCAATGACATATTACTGGATTTACTTGAATCATTCTTGAAGTCTGGCTTTGAAGAACCGGCGGCTGAACCTACGCCGGCTTTTCCGGGTCAGATTTCTCTGTTTGATGACATTTGCAAAGGAGATGTGAATTATGAAATTTGAAATTAACCGCATGGAAATGCTCATGGCGGCTAAAAATGCGGCGCGGGTTGCTCCGAACAGGTCGCCGGTGGATGTTCTGAACGGGATACTGGTCGAAGGGAACGACGATTCCGGCGAGGTTTTTCTCACGGCTACAAATTACGAGGTGTCAATACAGCAGAAAGTAACCGCTTCTGTGGGCAAAAGCGGAGCCGTATTGATAAACCCTCGTCTACTGGTGGGTATGCTGTCGTTACTGCCCGGTGAGTTCGTCACGCTATCATCCGCCAAGCCGGAAGTGATTACAGTAACAGGCGGAAACAGTGTTTACGAAATTAACTGCTTACCCGCAAAGCATTATCCCAAACCTGTGATGCCGTTCCCGGAGGAAACCGCTAAACTTACCGGCATATGCTCGCTTGCAAAACGGACAGTGTTCGCTGTATCCAATGACGAGCACAAACCTGCCCTGCAATGCGTCAGCGTGAAGCTCCGCAACAACGCCGTTCATGCGGCGGCTTGCGACGGCGTCAGAATGATGCTGATAAAAGATATAGCGAGTTCCCCCGATGAATGCGAATTCCTGCTGCCGGGTCGGTCGCTTCTGACGCTGGCGTCTATTTCCACAGATAAAGATGCGTTCGAGGTTGGGGATATCGGCAATGAAATCGTGTTCACACGGGAAAATATGATGTTTACCATGCGCAAGATGCCGGGTGACTACATGGACGTAAACACAGTGATAAAATCCATCGTGCCCGTCTACTCAGCGGTTACAAGCGCAGGGGAAATGCTGAAATGTCTGGAATTGATACAGATTGGTGCGGGCAGCCAGCCTGTAAATCTGGTGCTGACAAAAGACGCTGTAAAGCTTAACTGCGATGGTGAAAATGCCGCCGTACAAGCAGCAGCCACCGCTGTTGTTTCGAAAAACACGCCATCAGCCGGGTTTTACTACAACACGGATAAGCTTTGTAAGCTGTTTCAGGTCGTGACCGGCAGAGTGAAAATTGAATTGGACGCCAAAGGCATGATGCTGATAAAAAGCCGGAGCGAGGTGTATTTTCAAGTGCCGCAGCGTCCTGTGGCAAAAAAGAAGCCCGCACATATCCCCAAAGCGGCATAACGTATTATCTGCAAGCTTTCGCTTGCCGGGTGTACACTAAAACTATATTTAAGGAGAGATTTATAATGTTAAACAAGATTATGTTGATGGGCAGGCTCACAAGAGACCCCGAATTGCGACACACACAAAACAATACGCCTGTAGCGGGTTTTTCGCTGGCAGTGGAACGCACCTACTCAAAGGAGAAGGAGAAAGAAACCGACTTCTTTGACATTGTGGCGTGGAGAAACACAGCGGAATTTGCATCCAAGAACTTTAAGAAAGGCCAGCTTGTATGTGTAGACGGGCGCTTGCAAAGGCGTCAGTGGACTGACAACGAAGGCAACAACCGTTACGCCTTTGAGGTTGTGGCGGATTCCGTCCATTTCGCGGGATACAATAAAGTCAACGAAACGCAGGATGCAGCTAAGACGTTTGACCCGTTTTATGAAAACGCAGCGTAAGCGTTCACAAGAAATATTATCGCCGCATTGACCGCTTTGGTTGATGCGGCTATTTTAATGTCTAAAGAAGGAGAGAGAAAAATGAGCGAACTTGATAACATGAGCGAAGTATTAGACAGCACCGACGAAGACCTTGACCTTGGCAGTGCTCCGTCCGGTGAAGATTTTGACCCTTTTGCAACAGATGATGATTTGGGCGATGAACCTGCGGCAGAGCCGCTGAAAGCCCCTGTTTCCGCCGGAAACCCAACCGCCAAGCCGGAAGCCGATTCCACAGAAGCAGCATCCGGAAACCCACTGGAAAGCGCCATTACAACGGCGGAAAATAAAGAAGCCGAAAAATCTCAGCAGAATCTTTTTGAGAAGCTCCCTGTGTTTGAATACGCCGGGGCTGCGGAAAACATAGAGGATGCCTCCAAGACCTTTGAGGAGCTTCGCATTGAGAAAGCCGCCGATTTCCCCGAACTGGACGATGGCAAGCGTGTTTCGTGGACTGTCGAATACGGTAAAATCACCAAGACAGTCGCCGACCCGAAAGCGGCATCCATCGGCAAGATGAAATCGGATATTGAAACCTCTAAAGAGTTTTTGGATTCATTGAAGAAAGCCAAAGACAAGAATCCGGCGTGTAAAATCAAGCCCCGTGTAACGGCTCAGAGCAAGGGTACAGCGTCGGCGTATAAAGCTGTGTTTACCAACATGGACGATGCTAAGGCAGCGGGCAAGGTCATTTCCATCGTTCCCGCCAGAGACGGCAAGGTATATGAAATACGCAATACGGAGATGGGGAAGTTTATCACGCCGGTTACAGGCTGTGAGTTGCTTTCCGATGTGCGGGCAGGGTTTATCCCTGCCCTGCCGCTTATTCCTGCGGATTTGATGATGAGGATAATCAGCTTTTTCCGCTACTTCATGGGTAACGGCAACGAGCATGAAGTCCTTGTAAACATCTACTGGGACAAACAAAACCGAGAATTTATTGTGGACGCTCCTGAGCAGACCGTTACCAAGGTATCTGTTGAAAGCAATGAAAACTTGGATTTTGCACACGACCGCTATATCCACTATATGGATATTCACTCTCACAACAGCATGAAGGCTTTCTTCTCCGCCATCGATGACGCAGACGAAAAAGCTACACGGCTCTACACCGTAATCGGAAACCTGCATGAGTATTTTCCTGATGTTAAGACCCGTATCTCAAATGGCGGCAAGTTTTTGGAGATTGACCCTGCGGAAGTGTTTGAGCTTGCAGCCAAACCGTTCCCCAGCGAATGGAAGAATAATGTGCATTTCAGAGCGCCGCATGACAACGATACAGACAGTGCCGCAGATGTGCCGTGGCATACGAATGGGACTGATGATTTATGAGGTTCGCTCTGGACAAGCCGGTCAAGATAATCATGCTCGGTGCAGGCGGCACGGGCGGACATATCGCTCCGCATTTATACCGATTGCTCCATACACTTGACCGTCCTGTGAAAGTCATAATTGCAGACGGCGATATTGTGGAACCGAAGAACCTTGTCCGCCAGAATTTCATAGCCGCTGACCTCGGACAGAACAAGGCGCAGGTATTGGCGCAACGTTACGCCTCGGCATTCGGGATGGAAGCACAGTACATCCCGGAGTTTATCGAGGACAAGGGCAGACTTGTAGAGCTTGTCAAGCCTGATACTTACTCGGCGAGGCCTTACTCATATCAACGGTTGGAGGGTCTCTCCATTCTCATCGGTGCGGTGGATAATAACCGGAGCCGAAAGTTGTGCCATGAGGTGTTCAGGAAATCCGATAACTTAATCTATATCGACAGCGGTAACGGCGAGTACACCGGGCAGGTAGTCTGCGGAATCCGGCGCAAAGGCCGGACGTACTACAAGCCTGTCGGAGACATATTTCCGGATGTGCTTGAAGATACAGATAAATTCCCTACGGAATTGTCATGCGCAGAAGCGGCTGTATCAGCACCGCAGAGTATTGTCGCAAACATCATGGCAGCTACCGCTGTTGTTTCCTACATTTACAATATTCTGATACTCGGCAGTATCGATGTCAGGAGCGTTACGTTTTCAACCAAAACTGTGAACATGAAACCTGTTATCACGCAGAAGCATAAACGGAAAGCGGCATAGCCGCACAAATATTACTAATTATTTATGGAGGGATTGTCATGAGTTACTATAATAAATCGAAATCTGCCATTGAGCCGCAGAGCGTAGAAAAACTGACCGCAGACCTGCAAAAATGCGAGGTATTGCAAGAAACCATGAAAGGCGTAAATGCTTATTGGCGCAAGGCCAACACTTGCATAGGCGCACCCGGTATCACGGACGAGCAGGCCGCTAAGATTGATGCAAGAATCAAAACGACGACGCGCACATGGGAGCGTCAGCCTTTTTCAAGCTATGACCTGACGAACAATAACAGCCAAATCAAGCGGCTTCGGGGGAAACTCTCGGAGGTTTCGCGCGGTTTCGAGGGCTGGGAGTTTGACGGCGGCAGGGCTGAGGCTAACACCGACATGAACCGATTACAGCTTTTCTTTGACGAACAACCGGACGATAGTCAGCGGGCGCGGCTTAAAGCGAATGGCTTCAAGTGGGCTCCGTCGCAGGACGCATGGCAGCGCCAACTTACCGACAATGCCATCTATTCGGCGGGACGACTGGACTTCATCAATCCATCGGACGGGCGCACAGTACGCGAACACCAGCCGAAAGCTTCGGCGTGATACAAAAGCGTATCGGCATCTGTTGCTCGATGCGTATATAAAAAGGAGTTATGCAAATATGTCCATACAATCACAGCAACAGAACATGAAAACCATACACAGCCTCATATCTCAGGATTTAGGCTATATTTATGGTGAACAGAGACCGAAAGATATCGGCGCGCGCAATGCTTCCGGCGCGCGTTTTCGCAAAGCGAAAATCATGAGTGAATCCGGCCCGAACGGGGCGAAAAAGCAATTTCTCAGCAAGTCGGCGGTGTTCCTTCGCGCCTTGGGTAATGACTTGGGGTTTACCGATTTTAAGGTGAAATCCAATCCCGGAGGCATAGCCGTGTCCGGCGACATAACGCTTATGGGCTTGTGGAGCGACGGCAACGGTCTGTATTTACAGATAAATCAGCCGTTACAGCCGTTCAATGGCTTTCTCTATCGTACTATCAAAAGCATGAAGGATTACAGCGGCGGCGCTAATCAATGGTTGTCCTGCTCGCTATTCGCAGGCGGTGAATATGAGACGCTTATGAGTACGCTGATGACGTTATGCAAGTCTGCGGAGGTGCTGCGCTATGCTGCCTGATGTTACGGAAAACCAGCGGGCAAAGACACCGTATGCGCTTGTAAAGCTGGAAGAATCAGCGCGTGTAATCAAACAGGCCATAAATGAGTTTCCCGCCCTGCGCAAGAGGCTGGAAAAGTACAAAGACAACAAACCGAGAGCCCGCGAGATTTACCGCGATTTGCAGCAACAGCACGGTCGATTGCTTGGCGCTCTCAATTCCGCCGCCCTGCCGCTAATGGAAATGGAGCTAAACGATACGGCGAACTATTCCGCTAAACTCAGCCAATCCATTGGCACATTTAACCTTATGACGCCTGATTATGGCAAGCTGTGCACGGCACTGTCCGGCTATCTTTCTAAATTACCTGCCGGGTCAGGAAATCAGACCACAAACGCTTCTGTTATCGGGCGCCTGATGAACAATGTCAATATGGGCTACTATCCCACGGATTTAGAGCATATTGGGCAAATGGTACGCGGCATTGCGTTTCCCGATGGTGTAACGACGAACGTTTTTGACCCATGTTGCGGATGCGGCCTTGCTTTGAGGACGCTGGCACAGGGCAACAACTGCTATACCTATGGCGTGGAGCTTGACCGCTACCGGGCAGAGGAAGCGCAGGGCAGGCTTCACCGTGTTGGCTTTGGGAGTTACTTCCACAGCCGCATCAGTCACGAATCCTTTCATGTAATGCTGCTGAACCCGCCGTATTTATCCGTTATGACCGAAGGCGGCAACAATACCCGCAGCGAGAAACGGTTTCTGGTGGACAGCCTATGCAATCTGATGTTTGGCGGCTTGCTCATTTATATTATTCCGTACTATCGGCTGACGCCGGATATTTGCAGAGTTTTGTGCGATAACTTCGACGACCTAACCGTCTGGAAGTTTGCAGCCGATGAGTTTAAGAAATTCAAGCAAATCGCCGTCATGGGCACAAGGCGGAAACGCACTGACGGTTCACAGGACGTAAAAGCCTTGGCTTCATTGGCATTAGACCCTGACTCAATACCCGAGTTATCACAGATGCCCGAAAACCGTTATGAACTGCCTGCTGTCCTCAAAAAAGTGGATATATTCAAAGGTGCAGAGTTCAACGTTGCGGAATTGGCGGAGCAGCTGAAACGCTCTGCCAGCTTCTCAAAAATGTTCGAGAAGAACAAGCTGGACAGTGATGTTAAGCGCCCGCTTTTACCGTTGAATATCGGTCAAGTAGGTCTGATTGGCGGTTCAGGGCTTATTAACGGACTTGTGGAATGCGATACACCGCATATTATCAAAGGTCGAATCGTTAAGGAGAATCATACCAACAAAGAGGAAAACCTCAACAGCAAAGGCGAGCTTATGTCTACCACATTGTTCGAGACTCGCTCCAACAAGATGATTTTCAATTTACTCACGCCGCAGGGATTTATAGCATTGACAGATTACGCAAGCGGCAGCACAGACACCGGTTCGGATGAAGATGATGGCGGCATGGCGACAGCAAGCGCCGCCGGAGTAGTCACAGGCGCGGATAATCGCCTTCCGCTGGGTCGGGTGGTTGTCACCTCCAACGCAAGGGATATCCTGTCGGACTTCGATATAAATTCCGCTATTATCCGCCATCAGTGCGGCGATTGGGGCGATGTCAGCGAAGCTGACCGCAAGGCGAACGATAGTGCAATCAAGAACGGCGACCGCGTATTATCCTCATATACGAGTGAAGCGGGTGACAAGTTTTGGATAATCACAGAATGTGACCGGTCGTATACAACGGTGCTGATGCCAAGCGATTATTGACGAAAGGAAAGAATGACAATGATTACAGTCAGTGTAAAAAATCTGGTGGGGGCAATCCGTGAAACGGATGCCTTCGCCTTACCCGATATGAGCAGCGGCACAAGTTATCTCTATGACATGGTCTACCGCCAAATGTCGAGGGGTCAGGACGTAAGGCTGTCAAGCCTTGACTTCGACGCTTTCGAGCCGGAGGACATTGACTCCTTCAGCGACATATACTCGGATGTAATCGAGAGAAACCATTACGCTGCAAACGGTATCGCGTCTGCGTTGCGGTCGGTTGCTCCCGCAAGTAAGGCTGTGACATATGTATAGGGGTGAGCGCCATGGAGATTGAAGGATTCGATGAAGTAGCCGGGATTATAGCGTTGGCAAAAGAGTTACATGATATAGGTCGCTTTGACATCGTTCAAAGTCAATTCTTCGATACTCTCTGCTACGATTCATGGTTTGAGAATATGTTGGGAGTGATTACGTCCGTGTTCTCCGGGTTTTATAACAATTATGACGATGGCGACGAGACGGAGCTGATGATATTTACCGACGATGTTATCAGTGATTACTTTACATTCGCTTGGGAGTTTGGGATAAAAACCAACACACCCTACGACAAAAATCCGTATGTCACCGAAGCTGAGAACGAAGCCGACAGATGGCTGAATTTCTGCTATTCAACCGGTTGGAAATTGTTAGGGTACACCAAGACGAAGAAGTCCGCCAAGCAGAGCAAGCTAATTGTTTATGCCGGTATGTGCGAATGTGATTGCCACACTAAGCTGGCGCATGGTCTGGTGCACCTCTACCAATGGTTCTCTGACAAGTGCGCCGAGTTCAGAAATCAATCAAAAATTATCGCAGAGGAAGTGATGGCGGCATGAGCGATGTTCTAATCAGGATTCGTGATGACGGTTCCGTTGCGGTTGAAGATAACAGAGATGGTGTAAAGGGTTTTAAGGAAATAAGCCCCGACTCCCTGCTTGAGTGTATCAACAAAAGCCTGCTGCGTGGCGCTGTTTCCAGCGGTCTGCTTCCAAAGGGCTGTCTGTCCTTCGCTGCGCACGACAACGGAGACAAAAACGTCGTCATACTGCATCCTGAAAACAGAGCCGACATAACGTATTACGGCTCTGGGTACCCGAATTTTCCGCTGCCCAAGCTGGTGTTCGGGTTTTCTATAACCAAAGAAAATCGAATAAGCCAATGCAGACTGGGCGTTGCCGGTAATGAGAGTCATCTCAAGCCGACGACGCCTATGTTTGCGTATCCGTTCAGCAATGTCTCCGGCACTCATCTTTGCACCGGCAACAACGCACTGCCCAAATGTGAGAGCCTTCACACATTGGGAAGCGTACCGTATTACATTATAAGCATGGACAATAACAACGACTATTTCAAACCGTCGAACAATAAGCCGGGGCTTGAAATGCGGGATTTGTTGGAGTTACTGCGGGACAAAACTCCGGAATATTACTACAGCGACATACTAATCCCCACCAATGCGACTTTGTACGATTTCATAAAAGGAAAGGACTGATAACGATGGATAGCAGTTTAAGCGAAATCCGCAAGATTGAGAATAAATACGGCCTCATGATGTTTCGCATGGGGCTGTCGCACCTGATGGATGTTGGTGTGCGCCATATGAATGACGAAACCGTTGAGGAAAGCATACAGCAAATCATGGCGCAGGAAGAAGCAGACAAGGCGGACGGCAAAATCTCAATTATGACGCCGGAGTTCCAATGCGAAATTGTCCGGTGTGCCGCCGAATTGGCGCAGCACAGCATTTGGACGCTGTTCGCTTATATTAAGAAGTATGTGGAGGTATCGCTATGACAACAGGTAAGCAAATGATTACGGTTGTTGATGCGCCGATTATCAGCTTGGCGGACGATGAGAGAGCCGGGGATGTTCTGCTGAAATTCTACCGGGCGTTGGGCTGGGATGGCGAGGATTATCTTGACCCTTGTAAAGTTCGTACAACCAACGCCGTGTATAGTTATCTGTATGATGTGATGTTCGAAAAATGCCCCGACCCTGTGGGCGTTGGTATGCACATGGTTAATCGCGGCCCCGGTACTGAGGATTACATACCAACCGGGAAAGTGTATTTGCTCGAAGGTTGGATAACCCCGGCAGAACAAACGGAAGGAGCAGAAACTAATGGAATCGAACAGCAAGCTGTTTAGCGATATGGATGCGGAGCGGTATGCGCTGCCGGGGCATGAAGAACACGGCGAGGTGGTACGTGGGTATGAAATCTATCGGATGGTTATGGTTGGGAATGATACAGGGTATGTTTTAGCGCATAATCCAAACGCCGTAGAACCATATGTCTGCTGGCAATTCATGGTGCGCGACGGCGAGCGTCATTATAATTGGGGCGTGTACGGGTCTGAGCAGACTGCAACAGACAGCTACAATGCCCGTGTTTTTATCCATGCTGATGCCGAAAACGATAACAAAAATGAAGGGAGAAAATAGCAATGAACCAAGACGTAATCAATCAGCTTTTATCCTCACTTCCGTTCGGCGGAATGGAAATTAAGATAAACGTCACGAAAAACGATAGCGGGTTCGAAATCTTCGGAACCGTCATGCCCCATAATTCGGACGAAAATAAATCAGAAAACACGGAAACAGAAGTGCCGGACGTCTGCGCTCAGGAGCAGCCTCCGACACCTGTAGAGCCTGAATACGACTATACGGTGCGTTCGGTAAAGCCGTCGGGCAAAGCCAGCCAAATTCTTGAACTTGTCGATAACAATGACAAGGCGGTAACGGCTTACATAAAAGCCGGCGACCAAGCCATCGGTGTTGGGTCTTGTTTGCGTGAAGTAGAGATGACGCAGAAAACCGGCACTTACGGCGAATACAACTTAATTTACGCCTACCAGGTTGCGGCGTAGCGAAAGAGAGGGTTTATACAATGAAAAAGCATGAGAAATATATCGAGCACGACAATTTGAAAAATGCTACTCATTTGGAAATCAGCGTGTATTACAGCAAGGGCGGCATGAGTTACTTTTCAGGACAGGCATCCCCAAGAGGCTACTACCTCAGTGTCAAGCCGGTTACGAAGCGCGATGGCATGATAAGCTATGAAATGTTCGCGGGGTATAAGAAGTTTTTGTTTGAAACCGGCCGCTATTCGGATAAGCAGTTTAACAAGGCGGTTGAAATGAGTCGAACTGTTGAAGCTGAACTTATAGCCGCTGTCACCACTGAACACAAGGCAGCATAAACTGGGGAGCGTAATCGCTCTCCCGAAAGCGGGTGGTGATTATACCATATATTAAGCCGGAAGTAATTCAAGAAGCGAAGCGGGTGGATTTGCTGACCTATTTGCAGAGTTGCGAGCCGCAGGAGCTTATTCAAGTCTCCGGCGGCACGTACTGCACGCGGGAACACGACAGTCTGCGTATCTCTAACGGTAGATGGTGTTGGTTTTCAAGAGGCATCGGAGGGCGGTCAGCGCTGGATTATTTAATCAAAGTCAGAGGAATCCCTTTCACAGATGCAGTGGCACATATAGTCGGCAAGACGGCAGCAATTCCGTCTGTTTTTATGCCCAAAAGCGTTAAGCAGGAGCCAAAAAAGTTGTTGCTTCCTAAGGCTAACGGCAACGCCTCTCAGGTTATCACTTATCTTGTAAAACGAAGAGGCATTGACCGTGAGCTTGTGGATTACTGCATAAGTACAGGTCGGATTTACGAGAGTTTTCCCCATCATAATGCTGTGTTTGTCGGAAGGGATAAGCATGGTGTAGCAAAATCTGCCACACTGCGAGGTATCGGCTCTGATTTGAAAAGCAATGCAAAAGGCAGCGACATGCGTTATTCGTTTTCGCTTACAGCTAATGCTTATAATGATGCAGTTAATGTGTTCGAGAGCGCTATTGATTTGCTGTCGTTCGCCACGCTGCAAAAGCTAAACGGAAAGAACCCACAGCACAGCAATCTGCTTTCCATTGCCGGGGTTTTTCAGTCAAGAAAGCACTTGCCTCCCGCATTAAAACAGTATCTTTTGGATTACGAGCATATCAAAAAAGTAATTTTGCGCCTCGACAATGACGAGCCGGGCAGATGCACCGCCGAAGCCATTATGGCGGCACTGTCCACGGAATACGACCTTGCCGACAGTCCTCCGCCTGTGGGCAAGGATTACAATGACACTCTGCTATCTCGAAGTTCCGGTTAATCTTCGAGATGGTTATTAGTGAATTTCAGGAGGCTTTTGCTACTTTTGCTCCTTTTGCGCAGAGGGTGCAGGGCATTCAGCAAGTTTTATATGTTCTCGGCTTCGCCGCCGTTACTCTCAAAATATGAGAGATAAATGATAGTTCTTATATATCTTCTAAGGAAATTGTATATATAAATCAATGTATACCAATGACTATCTACTTTTTTGTGGTAACGACCGACGAAGTCGGGGAATGTTGAAGTGTCATTTTAAGTGATTGCAGTTTAACTTGCGCATAGCGAGCAAAAGTAGCAAAAGCCGCAAAAGGGTAAAAAAACAGTCAGAATATAGGTCGTGCAGCCAATTTTATAACTTATTTATATTCCACCTTATACCACTCTTCCCGCACACTTTCTTTATTCAAAAACGCTTCCAGCGCCCTTAGATTTTCCGCAGATGAACATCTGTCAACCGCATCTTTCAGTACAGCGCATTTATCTAAAAACAGGTCTACGCCTCCGCTGTAATAATTGCTCAAATATGTATATGCCGACTTCTTGCGCCGAGCCAGTTTTTGCTTGATGTTGCGAACCGCTTGCTCACAGTTATGCTGTTCGAAGGCGGGATATGGACTTTTCCTGTCGCAGTATTGCTTCTTTAGTGTCCGGGTGGCGAAGTATTTACCGCAATGGTTGCATTTCCTGAATTTATACTCATGTAATATCAGATAGTGCCAGACAGCGCATATGATATCCGCCAAAGAATGGCAGCTGTAATTGTGCCTGAATGGAGTACCCCCATGGAAATCCAGCATTTCTGTCATGGTAAAATCCCTGTTTTCCTCAAGCCCGCGATAGATGAATTCACACTCAGGGTACAAGCCGCCGTTCATGGCGTCCATCTCATACTCGTTATAAAAAGGATTGACCTCTTGAAACTCAATCTTGTAGGTAAACCGCACATCAAAATATTGCTTGAACACCTCAAATTGGCTCAGTGAGATATTGCGGCTTTGCTCACATAGCTCTTTCAACTCCACAATGAAATCATAGAACCAAGAAAAGTGCAGCTGGCTCTGTGAACGAGAGTAAAGAATATCCTCCGGCAGCCCAATTGCAAAAAAAGGATGCTCAGAATAATTGGCATTCAAGAAATAATTCTCGCTCTCGTTGTCTGAGTGCCTTTCATAATCAACAGTTTCCGGCAAATCGCACAATATAGTCGCGGGGTCAAAATCTATGTTAAAGCACGACGCCTCTGACACAAAACGCTCAAAACGCCCTGCGATGACGCCATTCTCGTTCGTAATGATAATCCGATATTTGCTTTCAGCCATATACTCCATCCTCCAAATGTGTTTCCATTCAACTGTTATTATAATGCGTCACATTGACAATGTCCAGCCTAACTAAAAGCTGTCATAATGTAATCATAGCAAACGTGCTCCTTGACAATTGAATAGTGCAGTATGCGGGCGTTGAGACTCCGCATTGCATACTGCACAAGCACCATCCCTGAAACAAATGTTCAATTATGATAACAAAACCGACAAAGGAGAATACACATTATGATTAAAGTATATTTCACGAAGCACGGCAACGCAGGTCGCCCCGATACCGACTTTCTAACGCTCCCTGCCTGTTCAGAAGACATTACGGCATTTTTGGCTCGCGCCGACGCCGATGATATCAGCTATAAGTCCCTAATACCCGGCCTGTGTGAGTGTTTCGGCAAGCACGAGAACATCGGTGAGCTAAATTATCTGGCAGCGCTGCTGGAAGATGTGCCCAATTGGTTGAATGAAACCCTTGATGCTGCAATTCAGTTTGGCGTCCATACCGGCAGCATCAAGGACTTGATTAACCTTGTGCAAAATCTGGATTGCCACTTTCTGTATGACGACGCAATGGATGAAGCGGCGCTTGGATATTTTCATGGTATAGAGCTGGGCTGGCTCGACATCGATGAGGAGGATATACCCGATTTCGATTTTGAACCATATGGGCAAAAGCTTCACGAAGAGATGTGCGGCGAGTTCGTCGATGGAGGTTACATTGTGTGCCGCGAAAATTTCATCGAGCATTACAGCGGCCCGGATGATTTGCCGGACAAATACAAAAGTTCGACCTTCTCAGGTAAGAGGCGAGACGCCTGCCTTACGGCTTGAGCGATAATCAACACGGGAGGGGCGCA
>JGI994J12354_10002838_pt1 | contig 16547 bp, 20 predicted proteins | sample IntmicLarv3ML3BL_FD_12354 | JGI IMG/M metagenome (IMG submission 12354) | reverse complement strand
CTCTATTATGCATATGGTACCGACAAGACGTTTTCGCATACGCTCACCCTTTATACACTTACGACAGCCAGAACAGTATCCATTTCACCAGCTTCTTCCAAGGAAGGAGCGCCCGCAGTCCATTCGTCAGGCTCAGCCCCGGCGTGTATTTCCGCCCGTTGACGAGGATGACGGCAGGAACCGCCGCGTCCCCTTTTGCTTGAAAAGAGGGTTCATGCTTCCCATTGTCCTTATCCGCCAGCACACAGGCCGCCGCCAGCGCCGTCACCAACGCGAAGGACACGTATTTCCAAAACCTTTTCATCGTAAACGCCCTCCCCGCCGCAGTGTCGCACACCTGCATACATGTATACAGTATACCATTTCCCCACGCTTTTTTCCATACATTTTTTTCAAGGCAAGAAGCACGATTTTTCTTGCCAAAAAGACAAAATTGTGCTTATAATGATATAATAGCATTTTGATACAATATCGTGTTTGCGTGTGGGTAGAAAACAAAAGGCGCACGGATATCCGCTGGGGCTGCCGCTATCCCTTTTTCCACCATCGCTTCATGCATTATTTTCATCAATTTTGCTGTTTGTTTATTCATTGTTAGGAGGATGAACTTTGCAAAAACTGAAGGTACTGAGCGTATTCGGCACGCGGCCGGAAGCCAACAAAATGGCGCCGCTGGTGAAGGCTCTGGAACAGGAACCCCGCATCGAATCCATTGTCTGCGTCACGGCGCAGCACCGGCAGATGCTTGACCAGTCTTTGGAATATTTTCATATAAAACCCGACTACGACCTTGACATCATGACAAACCGGCAAACGCTGACAGGCATCACCACACGCGTGTTGGAGGGCATGGCGGGCGTTTTGGCAGAAGCCAAGCCCGACATCGTACTCGTCCACGGGGACACATCCACATCTTTTGTCGCCGCGCTGGCCGGATTTTACGCACGCATTCCTGTGGGGCACGTGGAAGCAGGGCTGCGGACATACAATAAACAAGAACCCTTTCCGGAGGAGGCGAACCGTTGCCTGACCGGGGTGCTGGCGGATGTCCACCTCGCGCCGACGGTGCTGTCCAAGCAACACCTGCTGCTGGAAAATGTCCCGGCGGAAAAAATTTATATCACAGGCAATACATCCATCGACGTCATCGGCATGACCTTCCAAGCGGATTATATTTTCGAGCTGGACGCGCTGAACACGGTGGATTTCACCGGGCAGCGCGTTATTACTATGACTGCGCACCGAGGTGAAAACCTCGGCGCACCGTTGGAGAGCATTTGCCGCGCGGTGAAGCGCATTGTCGAGGATCATCCCGATGTCACTGTGGTATACGCGGTGCATTTGAACCCCGCCGTTCAGGAGGTGGCAAATGCCATCTTAGGCGATGTAGCACGCGTACACCTTGTTCCGCCGCCGAACCTGCCGGATATGCACAACCTCATGATGCGCTCCTATATGATTCTGAGCGATTCCGGCGGTTTGCAAGAGGAAGCGCCGTCCATGCACAAGCCCGTTATCGTCCTCCGTAATGTGACGGAACGCCCCGAGGGCGTGGATTCCGGTGCGCTGCTGCTGGCCGGAACGGATGAGAATATGATTTATGACATGGCCGCCACTTTTACGTGACAAGGCCGCCTACGATAAAATGGCCGCCGCGCCGAATCCTTTCGGCGACGGCAACGCAAGCGAACGGATTGTACAAGCTCTCCTGCACCGCTTCGGTCTGCGGGATACGCGTCCGGAGGACTACGGGGATGAAAAAGATTCTGCAAATTAAGAAAGGCCACAAGCGGGAAATCGCAGACGCGCTCATGCTACTTTCGCAAATCGGCGTGACAATGGTGACCTGCATCGTGCTTACGCTGCTGCTGGGGCGGTTTTTAGACAGCAAGCTCGGCACCTCGCCGTGGATGACGATTGTATGCGTCCTTCTCGGCTGCACGGCGGCGATACGGAGCATGTACACACTCACAATGGCCGCTGTCGGCAAGGACAAACCAAGAGATTAGGTGACTTTTATGGATATAACGAGCAAGCGTATGATGGCGGTGATTCTCCTTGTCTCCGCCGTCGGCGTGGTCGTCGGTGCGGTGCTTCTCGATAAATCACATGTGCTTGCCTATTGCATGGGCGTGGTTGCCGGTATGCTTGGGAGCATCCTCCGCGTGGTCGTTTTGGAACGCGGCGTCAAGGCTGCGCTGGAAAAGAACCCGCGCGACGCCGATAATTATATGAAGTTGAATAGCTTCNCCCGCCTCGGCATTGCGGCGGCCTCTCTTGGGCTTGCTTTGTGGCTGTTGCAGGATTACGGCTTCTACGGTGCGGCGGTCGGCATCCTCGCGATGTCCGTCGCGGCGCATGTCGTCGGGATGCTCCCCGGCGCGAAGGAAAACCGCGAGCTGTTGAAGCGCGTCCAAGCACCGGACGATGCTTCACCTCAGCCCGATACAGGGAATCACCCGGAGGCGCCCTCCGGCGATGCATAAGCAATGAAAATCATGGGAAAGGTGGTGAATTGCTTATGGAATTTACATACGACGTGTATTGGGTTTGGCATCTGTTCGGACACGATATATTGATTACAGAAACGCATTTCAACACGTGGGTACTTGGCGCGGTGCTGATTGCGTTTGCTTTGTTTGTCCGCTTTAAGCTGAAATCCTTCACGGACGTACCCAAAACAAAGCTGCAAGTGGTAATGGAGGCCGCGGTGGAAGCCATCGACGGGCTTGTCCGCTCTAACATGGGGGAAAAATACGCCTACTTCGGCACCTGGTTCTTCGGTGTGTTTGCCTATATCATCGTGGCAAACCTCAGCGGGCTGCTGGGCATGCGCCCGCCCACGGCGGATTTGACGACGACGGCCGCCCTCGGCGTGACGACGTTTTTTATCATCCACGTTATGGGTATGCGCGTGCAGAAAGGGAAGTATTTCAAGGAATACCTCCAGCCCGTGCCGATCTTTCTGCCGACGAACATTATCAGCGAGTTGGCGATACCCGTTTCGCTCAGCTTTCGTCTGTTCGGCAACATCCTCGGCGGTTTCTTCGTTATGGGTCTGTTGTACGGTATGCTCCCCACGTTCCTGACAATCGTTATCCCTGCGCCGCTCCATTTCTATTTCGATGTGTTCGCAGGCTGCTTGCAGGCGTTTGTCTTCACAATGCTGAGCATTATTTTCATCAATAAAAAGCTTGTAATAGAAAATTAACATACTTTAAGGAGGCAATATTATGGGTATTGATTCAATCAGCTTTATTTTGGGTTGCTCCGCTCTGGGCGCAGGTTTTGCTGTGTTCACTTCCTTCGGACCCGGTCTTGGCCAGGGCTTTGCCGCCGGTAAAGCCGCCGAGGCTGTCGGCCGCCAGCCGGAATCCCGCGGCTCCATCCTCTCCACAATGATTATCGGTTGTGCAGTTGCAGAAACTTCCTCGATTTACGGCTTGCTTGTATCGTTGATTCTTCTGTTCATCAACCCGCTTGTAAGCAGATACGTGGAACTTGTCGGGAGATAAGGCTCCTTCATTCTTGCATTCTTATGAAAGGGGGAGTGTTACCTTATGTCTATTTTTGGTTTGTTCCCGGGGCTTGACGTGCCCGGTTTCCCGCGCGTGCTAGGCTTTGACGCGGCGTTTGTGCAGGGTTGGGTTATCCAACTTGTAAATACGGCCGTGCTCGTGCTCGCGCTGGGCTTCATTTTATATAAGCCCGTGTTGAACTTTATCAAAAGCCGCACGGCACGCATCCAGCAGCAGGTGGACGAAGCCACGCAAAACTTGGCAGAATCCGACGTGCTGAAGAAAGAATATGAGGCGAAAATCAAGAACATCGACGCGGAGCGCGACGAGATTCTGGAAGCCGCCCGCATCCGCGCGCGTGAAAAAGAAGCGCAAATCATTGCGGACGGACACGAGGAGGCGGAGCTGCTTTTATCCCGCGCACGGTTGGAAATCGAACGTGAGTTGGAAAAAGCGAAGGACGACATGAAAACGGAAATGATTGAGCTTTCCACCCTCATGGCCGGTTTATTTATTGAAAAATCTATTGACCCCGCCATTCAAAACCAAGTCGTTGAGGAAACGCTGAAGGATTTGGAGGAGGAAGTCTCATGGCAGATGTAGCGGTCAGGCGATACGCCCGCGCGCTGTATATGCTGGCGGAGGAACGGGAACAGCTTGCGGAATACGGAGACGCCGCGCGTCTTGTTGCGGACATATTCGCTTCGGACGAGAGCTTCGGCACCGTTTTCCGCCACTCGCAAATCACCGGTGCTGAGAAGCAGGCGCTTGTGGAAAAGGCCTTCAAAGGCCATATCCCGGATGATTTCCTCGGTCTGCTTGCGGTCGTGATTCGTAAGAACAGAGAAAAGGAATTGGAAAAAATATTGGATTGCTTTATCGCCCTCGTGAACGAGGCGCTGCGTATGACGGAAGCAGTAGTGGAAACCGCGTCGCCTCTGACAGACGCGCAGGCGGACGCACTCATCGCACGGCTGACAAAGCTGACCGGGAAAACAGTCACGCTTAACATCACGGTTGTGCCGTCACTGATTGCCGGCTTCCGCGTCGTTGTAGAGGGGCATGTGCTGGACGGAACCATCCGGCAGAAGCTGGACAGCTTCAAGAAGCAACTGCTGAACATCCAGCTTGCCAAAAGCGAGGTCGCCGCTGAATAATGCAGCGCGGCACATTGAACTTTGATGAACCATCCGAAAGGAGCTAGAGGAATGAATCTCAGACCTGAAGAAATATCCGCTGTGATCAAAGAGCAGATTAAAGGCTACGCTTCGAAGCTTGACGTGGCCGAGGTCGGCACAGTCATACAGGTTGGAGATGGCATCGCGCGCGTATACGGGTTGGATAACGCCATGAGCGGGGAGCTGTTGGAGTTCCAGAACGGCATCATCGGCATGGCGCTGAACCTTGAGGAGGACAACGTCGGCGTTGTACTTCTGGGGCCGGACGAGGGCATCCGCGAGGGCGACACCGTGCGCCTGACAGGCCGCGTGGCGGAGGTTCCCGCAGGGGACGCCATGATTGGCCGCGTGGTGAACGCGCTCGGGCAGCCCATTGACGGCAAGGGTCCCGTGCTTTCCGACGCAACACGCCCCATTGAGCGCGTCGCACCGGGCGTCATCACGAGACAATCCGTCAACGTACCGCTGCAAACGGGTATCAAGGCGATTGACGCCATGGTTCCGATTGGCCGCGGCCAGCGTGAGCTTGTCATCGGCGACAGGCAGACCGGCAAATCCGCCATCTGTATCGATACCATCATCAACCAAAAGGGCAAGGATGTACTTTGTGTATATGTCGCCATCGGCCAAAAGGCCTCCACAGTCGCGCGCGTTGTACGCACGCTGGAGGAAACCGGCGCGATGGATTTCACCACCATTGTCGTGGCAAATGCGAATGAATCCGCGCCGCTGCAATACATAGCACCCTACTCCGGCGTGGCCATCGCGGAGGAATGGATGGAAAAGGGTAAGGACGTGCTGATTGTGTACGACGATTTGTCAAAGCACGCCGTCGCCTACCGCTCCATGTCTCTCTTGTTGAAGCGCCCACCCGGACGCGAAGCGTACCCCGGCGACGTTTTCTATCTCCATTCCCGTTTGCTGGAACGCGCGTGCCGGCTTGCGCCGGAATACGGCGGCGGTTCCATCACGGCACTGCCCATTATCGAAACACAGGCGAGCGATGTTTCCGCGTATATCCCGACGAACGTGATTTCTATCACCGACGGGCAGATTTATCTGGAAGCCGAGCTGTTTAACTCCGGTGTCCGCCCGGCCATCAACGCCGGTTTGTCCGTCTCCCGCGTGGGCGGTTCCGCACAGATTAAGGCCATGCGCAAGATTGCAGGCCCCATCCGTCTGGAGCTGGCGCAATACCGTGAATTGGCAGCGTTCGCGCAGTTCGGTTCCGATTTGGACAAGGACACGCTGGAGCAGTTGAAGCAAGGCGAACGTATCGTCCAGATTTTGAAACAGCCGCAGTACAAGCCGCTGCCCGTGGAGCACGAGGCAATTATCCTTTATGCCGTCACGCACAAGTACCTTTCCGACGTGAAGGTCGAGCGTGTGCTGGAATTCGAGGCGGATTTGCTGAACTTCATGGAAGCGAAGCACCCTGAAATCCCGCAGGAACTCCGCGAGAAGAAGGAGCTTTCGGCCGACCTGGAGGAACGCCTGAAAGCAACCATCGAGCTGTTCAAAAAGGACTTCGGTTCCTAAGAAAGGGTGAATCTTCATGGCGTCGATGCGCGATATTAAAAACCGAATCAAAAGCGTCGGAAGCACCCAGCAGATTACGAAGGCGATGCACCTTGTCGCCACGTCGAAGCTGCAAAAATCAAAATCAACCCTTGACATTACGCGCCCGTATTTCAATGAAATGCGCCGCCTTATCGGCAGCATTGTCACAAACACCTCCGGTGTCGTCCATCCATTTTTTGAGGATCGGTACGCGCGGAACGTGCTTGTAGTAGTGATGGCGGGCGACCGCGGCCTCTGCGGAGGCTACAATGTCAATATTTGTAAAAAGGCGAGTGCCTTCATGAAGGAATGCAAACATGAGGTTTCCGCCGTCACGGTTGGGACAAAGGCGCGCGATTATTTCCGCCGCCGCCAGCGCAATATCGTCAAGTCCTATTCCGGCATATCGGAGAAGCCGTATTACGACGACGCGACGGACATCGTCACGAATGTGGTAGAGGCCTATACCGAGGGCGGCGTGGATGAAGTTTGGCTTGCGTATACGGAGTTCAAGTCCGTACTGTCCCACGAGCCGAAATTGATGAAGCTTCTCCCGGTGGAAAAAAGCGCCTTCGAGGGCGTGGAGGGCGTCAAGCACGGCGCGCCCATGGACTATGAGCCGGATTCCGCCGCTGTGCTGGATTTCCTGTTTCCAAAGTATTTGAACACGGTAATGTACGGCGCGCTTGTCGAAGCGTCCGCGTGTGAACTTGGCGCGCGAATGACGGCAATGGATTCCGCGTCGAGCAATGCCGATGATATGATTGATAAGTTGACCTTCCAGTTTAACCGAGCGCGGCAGGGCGCCATCACGCAGGAGCTGAACGAAATCGTTGGCGGTGCGAGCGCACTGGAATAGCGTCGAAAAGGAGTGAGCCATTTGGCTGAAAACATCGGTAAGATTGTACAGATTATCGGCGCGGTTCTGGATATTCGCTTCCCCTCAGGGCAGCTCCCCGCGCTGAACAACGCGATTACCATCCCGCGAAAAGAGGGCAGTGACCTCGTTGTTGAGGTTGCGCAGCATATGGGCGACGACGTTGTGCGTTGCGTCGCGATGAACGCGTCAGACGGGCTTATCCGCGGTATGGAAGCGATTGATACCGGCGCGCCCATTTCCGTACCCGTTGGCCAGGCCACACTTGGCCGCATGTTCAACGTGTTGGGCGAGGCCATTGATGGCCAGCCAGACCCGGAGCCCGAAGCAAAGTGGTCCATCCACCGCACCGCCCCCACCTTTGCGGAGCAAGCAAACTCCGCGGCAATGCTGGAGACGGGCATCAAAGCCATCGACCTGCTCTGCCCTTATTCAAAGGGCGGTAAAATCGGCCTCTTCGGCGGCGCGGGCGTCGGCAAAACGGTTCTCATCATGGAGCTTATCCGCAACATCGCGACGGAACACGGCGGTTATTCCGTCTTCGCCGGCGTGGGTGAGCGCACCCGTGAGGGCAACGATTTGTATTACGACATGCAGGATTCGGGCGTTATCAACAAAACCGCTCTCGTGTTCGGCCAGATGAATGAGCCGCCCGGCGCACGTATGCGTATCGCTTTAACCGGCTTGACCATGGCGGAATACTTCCGCGACAACGCCGGGCAGGACGTTCTGCTGTTTATCGACAACATTTTCCGTTTCATCCAAGCGGGTTCTGAGGTTTCGGCGCTTCTTGGCCGTATGCCATCCGCAGTTGGTTATCAGCCGACATTGGCGACGGAGGTCGGTATGTTGCAAGAGCGGATTACATCCACTAACAAAGGTTCCATCACATCGGTTCAGGCCGTATACGTCCCGGCAGACGACTATACAGACCCCGCGCCGGCCACGACTTTTGCCCATCTGGACGCAACAACAGCGCTTTCCAGAAGCATCGTGGAACTTGGTATCTATCCCGCTATCGACCCGCTTGCCTCCAGCTCCCGCGTTTTGGAGCCGGGCATCGTCGGTACGGAGCATTACGCCGTCGCACGTGATGTGCAGGAAATTTTGCAACGTTACAAGGAATTGCAAGACATCATTGCCATCCTCGGCATGGATGAGCTTTCGGAGAATGACAAACTGATTGTCGGCCGCGCACGGAAGATACAGCGTTTCTTGTCGCAGCCTTTCTTCGTGGCGGAAAAATTCACGTCCTTCGAAGGCCGGTATGTACCAATTGCGGAAACCATCCGTGGCTTTAAGGAAATTCTGGACGGCAAGCATGATGAAATCCCGGAAAGCTTATTCCTGAACGCCGGGCCGATTGAAGACGTCGTCACGCGGTTCAAAAATCGGCAAGTATAGGACTGTGAGGTGACGGCATGTCTGATAAAAAAATTCGTCTGCGTATTGTCACGCCGACCATAACGAAGTATGACAGCGAAGTGGATATGGTCATCATGCGCGGCACCGAGGGCGATATTGGCATCCTCGCAGGGCATGCGCCTATGGCAACCGCGCTGGCTTACGGCGTCCTCCGCGTGATTGATGAAGAATCGGAAATTGTGTTTTCCGTCATGGGTGGCTTCGCGGAAATCAACGATGGCGGCGTAACGGTTCTGGCTGATTCTGCCGAGCGGCCTGAAGAAATCGACCGCGAACGTGCTCTGGAAGCGAAACGCCGTGCGGAGCGCTTGATGTCCGAATTGACCGATCATGTAGATGTCCGCAAGGCGGAGCTTGCACTGCGTCGCGCTCTCGTGCGTATCGAAGTCAGCGCGTACCCTATCATTCGCAACCGCGGTACATCAAAATAGTATTTCAAGTTTTTTCAAGGCCCTCGCTATGCGGGGGCCTTCTTGCCGATGTCGCTGCGCGACATGTTTTTGGCTACGCAATCACGACTGGGGGTGCAACGCCCCCCCAAACGAACAACATCCCTGCTTTCCGTAAATGTTTTCCAAAAACCCTTGACACCTGTGAGTGGTTGTGCTATAGTTTATGGGTACAAAGTAGAAGCCCACTTCTCACCCGCTTGCCAATGGCTTGGGGTTCTTGTTTCCAACAGAATAACGGCACAGCCGTTTTTTCGGGACGCGGGCATATTTGCTCGCGTTTTTCTTTTGGCACAGGATTGGGTTGACCAGTATATCAGGAGGTGCTCGACTATTACCGAGTTAATGATCAATGAACAAATCAGGGACAAAGAGGTCAGACTTATCGGCCCAGACGGGGAAGCACTCGGCATTGTTGCCGGCCGCGACGCCCAGCAAATGGCGGATGATAAAACGCTTGACCTTGTGAAGATTGCGCCAACCGCGAAACCGCCGGTTTGCAAGATTATGGACTACAGCAAGTATAAGTTCGAACTTGCGAAGAAGGAAAAGGAAGCGCGCAAAAAACAGAAAACAGTTGACGTAAAGGAACTTCGCTTGTCCCCGAATATCGACACCCATGATATTGAAGTGAAGGTCAAAAAGGCTATCGAATTCTTGAAGGACGGCGATAAGGTCAAGGTCACAATTCGTTTCCGCTACGGGCGCGAAATGGGGCGTACAGACGTTGCGCTGAAGATTCTAAACGATTTCGCAAAGTCTGTGGAAGAACTCGGCGTGGTTGAGAAGCCGCCGAAAATGGAGGCGAGAAGCATGGCTATGTTCCTCGCACCGAGGCAAAGCTAGCAAGATATTCTTTTGAGGAGGAACACCAAAATGCCGAAAATGAAGACAAATAAAGCGGTTTCAAAACGCTTTAAGCTGACAGGTACGGGCAAATTGAAGAGAATGAAGTGTAACAAATCCCACATTCTTGAGAAGAAGAGCCCGAAGCGCAAACGCAATCTCCGTCATGCGACTCTCGTCGATTCGACGATGGAAAAGCGCATGAAGCGTGTATTGCCGTATCTCTAAAATTGCGCTACAGCTCACCTATCGTGAAGGAGGATTTTTACAATGGCAAGAATTAAAGGCGCATTGAACGCCAGAAAAAAGCATAAAAAGACATTAAAGCTCGCGCGTGGTTTCTTCGGCGCGCGCGGCACACAATACAAAATCGCGAAGCAGTCCGTCATGCGTGCTATGGCGCACGCTTTTGCCGGCCGTAAGCAGACCAAGCGCGAATACCGCCGTCTGTGGATTGCCCGTATCAACGCCGCTGCGCGTTTGAACGACATGTCCTACAGCCGCTTAATGAACGGCCTCAAGGTCGCCGGTATCAACATCAACCGCAAGATGCTTGCGGAACTTGCCGTCAACGACGCAGGTGCATTCACCGCTCTTGTTGCCAAGGCAAAGGCCGCTGTATAAGCGCCGTCTTCATAACACATTCGAAAAAGGCAGTCTGACGCCCGCGCGTGACGGCCTTTTTCTTGTATAAGGGGGATTTACCCATGCGTAAACCCAAAGCTATCACCATTTTCGCCATCGCTGCGCTGGCCATACTCGTCCTGTCCAGTTTGCCTGTATGGCTTGCGGCGCCCTTTGCGCGCCCTGCCATGGATGATTTCAATTTCGGCAAATTCATCCACCGCGAAGGTATAACTGCATTATGGAAAACCATCACCACCTATTATTCCGGCTGGCAAGGCTCTTTCTTCGGCACCATACTGATGAGTCTTCATCCCGCCGCGCTTTTCGGCGTTAAGGCTTATGCCGCGACGGGTTTTGTGCTCTCCGGCCTGCTGCTGGCCGCTGCTTTTGCTCTCGTGTTCACCGTATTGCGAGGCTCCGCCACACGTGCGGAACGCGCCGTCATCGCCTCAGCGCTCGCTTTTGCTTTCGTGCAATGGCTCCCGCACATCCCGCACGCCTTGTTTTGGTGGAACGGTTCCATCTACTACACCGGCTCTCTTTGCCTCGTCATTTTCACCGGCACGGCAATGCTGCGCCTTCGTCCGGACGGGAAATGGTTCTGGCCGCAGACGGCGCTGCTCTGTCTTGCTTCCTTCTGCCTCGGCGGAACAAACTTCGTCACGGCGCTCTTTTTTGTATTGCTGATACTGTCCGCGGCGTTGTGGCTCTGGCTCCCCTGGGCAAAATCACCGCGTAAGCGGCAACTTGCGCACACATTTTTCGCATTCTGCGCGCTGGGCGGCCTCGCTATCAGCGTCCTCGCGCCCGGCAATTCCATCCGGCAAGATCAATTCAGCCGTATGCATATTTTTCAAACCGTCTGGCAATCCATTCTGCAAGCGCTTGCGGATTGCGCGGTGTTCACAAACCCAGCGCTTCTCTTGCTTCTCATTTTATTGCTGCCTTTGTTCTTTCGGATTGCGAAGCGTATGCCGTTCACCTTCCGCTGGCCGGGGCTGGTGATTGCCTTCGCATTTTTGCTCTACGCCTCGCAGAATGCGCCGCCTATCTTCGCGACAGGTTCCCGCGCGGTCGGCGAAGGCCGGATTTCGAATGCAATTTATTATGTTTACGTCCTTTGGCTGTTCGGGAGCGCGTTCTACCTCTGCGGATGGCTGGCGAACAGCCCGCTGGGACAGCGCATCCGCATACCCGCCGAACGCAGGCTGCGGATGGCCGGATATATTCTTTGCTTTGCGGCTTTCGGTACGGCGATGCTGCTGACCTTGCGGGATACAACAGCGTTTATTTGCCTCCGCGAAGTATACAATAACCGCCCGCAGGCTTTCGCGCGCGCCTTTGACGCAAATTACGCTGTACTGACGGACTCCAGCACGGATGTCTCTGTTATCGCGGCGATTGACATACCCGCGCCGCTTTTCACCAACCACATCCCCGGCACAAGCTGGTACGACTTCGCCATGGCGCAGTATGTGGGCAAAAAGCTCGTCGTCGTTTGCCCGCCCGGCACGGACACCACCGCCTATGTCCACCCGTTGTGGCAGCCCTATACGCTCACCCTCACACCGGAAGACGGCGCGGAAACATTGGCTGTCCCTGCGTACAATGTAAGCGGCCAGCCATACATTTCCATCCGTGCGCTTGCTTATGCCTTGCGAGACACACCCTGGCGCTTCAGCGTCTCGCAAACGGACACAACGTCTCTTCGCCTCACATGCGGCGAAAGCTTCGTCACACCCGCCGCACCGCTTGCACCTGCGCCGCTGGATGCGGCCTATGATTATACAATCACAATCGGCTCGCAGACGCTTATCCGCAGCGGTGTGGACATTGGCGGAGAGCCCTATTTCCGCTGGCTCCAGCTCTCACAAATTCTGGCGCTACCTTTCACAATGCAACCGTAATTTCGTTAAATTTATGCTTGACAAACCTTGCTTTCTCTATTATAATAAATACTTGTCGGGCGCATTTGCGTTCCGATTTGGCCCAGTAGCTCAGTTGGTTAGAGCGCTAGCCTGTCACGCTAGAGGTCGTGGGTTCGAGCCCCTTCTGGGTCGCGTGAAAGCCCCATTCTCATCAGAGATTGGGGCTTTTTTTATACTTTTTCATCCAACCCAGCGTAGGGAATGATGCGCTCGGATTCCCTGTCGTTCCATGCATCAGACCCCGGCTCCGCGTCCAGAATGCCAAACGGCTCGTCAATCGGCTGATATGTCACCGTCTCCAGACGGAACCCAACCGAAGCAAGTTGCGCGTGCAGCCTGTGCATCTCCGCACGGATAAGCGCCTCCGTCTTCTTTTCCTGTAGCCGGAACTGGCAAGATACCGACTGCTCCTCCCGACGTATATACGCTTCCACCCGCCCAAGGTTTTCCTCGTCCAATGCGAGGAGTGCCGTCGCAGCAGCGTTTCTGGCGCTTTTCCGCCGTTTGTCACGGAAAACAAACAGCTCCGCTGTCGTCTCCTTTTGGTTCAACAATATGGGCAATTGCACAACGACCGCGTTCCGCATATCTTGCAAGAACCGCACGCCGTTTTCCGCCGCGTCCGCCGCACGAGTGAACACTTCAGCCGGTACGCCGCGCGTTGTCAGCGCCGCTTTCGCCTCCGCTAAGGTCGTACGCATCTCGGTCAGGAACCGGTCCACATCCTCACGTGTGCTCTCTTTATGCGGAAAGATGAGCTTTNTCCCCGAAAGCGGCGCGGCGAGTTTTTCCAATACCGCTCGCTCCCGCACAGGCAATTCCTCCGCAACTTCCCGCATGACAAACCGCACCGCCGCTTTGGTGAACGCACCGTCCGCATTTTCAAGCAGCACCGTTTGCCCTGTCACTTGGCGTATGATGGCCTCCGCACGCGGCAAATCCAATACCCCACTCTCCCCGGTGGCAATCGCCTGTGTAAACGCCAGCACAAGCTGTTCCTTCACAAGCGGTAAGGCTGCTTTGCTATTTTCTGCCATTTGCACGGGCGATGCCGCCGCCTGTACTTGTGCTGGCTGCATCCCCGCAGACGGCACGGGTGTAGATATACCCTGTATGTTGGATGTTGGGTTGGGATTGGCTATTGGTGACGGCAATGCTTTTTCCGGTTGTCCTGCCGCCTGACGAAACAGCGCGTCAAGCGTTTGTTCCGCCGCAGACGGTGCGGTTAGAATCCGCAGCACCGCTTGCTTCGCATCGCCCTCCGGCAGTGCCTCCGCAGCCGCCATCACGGCTTGCAACTGCGTGCCCAGCTTCGCCTCCCCTGAGACAAAGGCGTTCAATGTCTCCACATGCCCCGCCGTCGGGCGCAGCTCGTTCTGCACAAGGAAGAGCGCTTTCGCCATGTCACCCTCTGTCAGCTTCATCGCGCGGCTAAGTTGTACAAGGCTATCCTTATCCGCCGCCAAGCCGTTCAAAAGCAGCGCAGATACCAACGCGCGGTTTTCCGGCGTGGGGCGCAGCCCGGCCAGCCGCAATGCATTTTCCGTCGCATTCTCTGCTGCAAGCGGCGCTTCCAAGGCCGCCAAAACATCCTTCACTACCGCTTCCTTTATCGCACCGGCCTGCCGCGCGGCGATTTCCGCCGTCGTCAAAGGGGCGGCATGCGCCGAATCCTGTGTGATTTCCAGCATCATACCGCCCCCATTCACTTCTTGATTCTTATGCGTTCTGCGTCTGTTCGCTTTGTTCGGCGTTGCGTTCTTTCTCCGCCTGCTCCATCTGTTTCAAATACTCAATCTGCGTCGGCGTCTTACCCGCGTATTTCATTTCTTCCGCGAGTTTTTCCGCCTGCGGGTTCGGCTGTGCGCCGGTATCGCCCGCCGGCATCTGCCCGCCGTTTTGCAACATGTCCAGAATCCGTTCGAAATCCTCCTTCGTCACGGCCTGCGCCGCGCGGCAAATCGGGCAAACGAGGAACCGCTCCACCCGGTACGGTATGATGGGGATAAAAAACAGCGTGAACCACGTCGTCACCTTTAACACCTCATATTGCGTCGCATTTGAGCAGCGCATGCAATTCCGCAGCGGCATCAGGCCATAGCTCTTCACCGTTTTCTTCCCAAAACCCCAAATGATAAACAAATGTAACCCTCCTATTGTTTGTTTACAGTGCGTTGTCCGCCCATTTTTTCAGGAACAGCTTCAACTCGTCAAAGCATGGGCTCTTCGCATTGCGGACATAGAAGCCGGACGTGGACACACCCGTCAACAGCGATTGCTCCACGCTCAACCCCAGCGCTTGCCCGAGGCAAAAGCCCGCGTTGAAGTTGTCGCCTGCGCCGGTCGTCAGCACCGGCTTCTCACAGAACGGCCCGTCCACGCGGACATAGCCGTCCGCTGTGCAGGCCATGGCCTCCTTCGTCGGGTGCACCACGAGACAAGAGATACCAAGCTTTTCATACACACCTGTGACAACTGCCTTCATCTTCTCATCACGCGGCAGGGATTCGTCTATGCCGAGGCCGTAAACCTCCGCGATTTCAAACGCTTCCTTCTCGTTCAACCCCAGCGCCGCGCGGAATTTGCCTTCCCATTTTCCAATCAGCATGAGCGCTTCCAAAATGTCGCCCTTAGAGCGCTTCTCTGGGTCGGCCAAATCAAAGAATGCATACGGCTTCTCCGCACGTTCCGGCAACAGCGGGAACACCTCGCGCACGATGCCGTCCCACACCTCATTCATATACGGCACCATCGTCCAGTTGGACATGCTAATCATGTCGCATTTCGCAATCAGCGCAGCGACATTCTCCACCCCGCCGAAGGCTTCCTTAAATACATCCCAGCGGATGGCATTCAGCACCTCGATTTTACCCAGCATGAGCTTGCCGTCGTTGAACTCCAGCGCGTCCGTATGCCCGGGGTCGCAGAGGGAATAAACCGCGCCCTTGTCCGCCATGGGCTTGAAGACCGGGTGAATATCCGGCTTGCCGACGGAGCCGACATAGGTAACCTCCGCGCCATATTCCAGCAGCGCGTTCGCAAAAATCGGGCCGTTGCCGCCCAGCTTCGTCTGCACAGGTACGAATTCAATATTCGCGCTTAAGCCCGCCGCACGGCTGATTCTCTCGCCGAATTCGGCAATTGTCTCCACACGGTCAAAGGTATTGAAATCAAACCGCTTGCCCACCACATGGATGATTTCATCCACAAAGCCGTCAATGCCGATTAGCATTTGCAACTTTTTCGGGTCCTTACTCTCCAGCGCCTCGCGCAATGTGCGTTTTGCATCTTCCATACATACGCCTCCTTTATTGTTCTGTAAATTGTATTTTATCGCCTATGCCCGTTGTCGTGAGGATTACGTCGTCCGTGGTGATGAGGACACCCTCCGCGCCGGGCAGGTTGTTCAAAAATTCCAGCCCCGCCTCCGCACCCATGCCGAACACGACCGTGCCGAGCGCGTCCGCCGCCATGCCGCTTTCATGCAGAATTGTGACGGATACAAGGTCGGACGCAGCGGGATACCCCGTTGCCGGGTCGAGGATGTGGTGATAATACACACCGTCCGCGTTGAAACCACGCTCATACACACCCGTCGTGACAACCGCCATGCCGCCGTGAAAACGGAGCACGCCCGCCAACTCCCGCGCCGCCGCGAAGGGTTTTTGGACACCGATTTCCCACATGCCGCCACCGGGGCGGTTTCCCACCGTGACGATGTTCCCGCCGAGATTCACGACGGCCGCTTCTGCGCCGGATGCTGCCAAATTCTCCGCCATTCGGTCTGCAATGTATCCTTTTGCAATCGCGCCGAGGTCGAGCTGCGCACTGTTTGCAAGGCGTACGGCATTATCCTCGATTATCAGATTTTCATACCCCACACCGGCAAGCGCGTTTTCAATATCATCCGCATGAGGCAATACAGCCTCGCCGGAGGTGAAGTCCCACAGCGCACTCACGCCGCCGATGGTAATGTCAAAAAAACCGTCCGACATCGCGCTGTATGCCAGCGCTGCTTGCAGCAATACCGTTGTTTCTGCCGCGACATACACGGGCGCGCCATCCACCGCATTGATAAGGCCGACGAAGCCGCCGCGCGTGCGGCTGTACTGCTTCTCATACAAGGCACAAAGACCGAG
>JGI994J12354_10002837_pt1 | contig 16549 bp, 7 predicted proteins | sample IntmicLarv3ML3BL_FD_12354 | JGI IMG/M metagenome (IMG submission 12354) | reverse complement strand
CGGGTCCCTTTAAGGGGACTTCGGGAACGCAGCGTTCCCGAAAAGCCCTGAAAGGCTTCCGCGGGGCGTGGGAAAAATCTGCGGCACATGTCCGCAGATTTTTTGATTTTATGTTCCGATTTTTCAGTTTGTCTTCAGTCTGAGATGTTGCAAAACAAAAGTTTTGCAACAGTCTCTTAATATTTTTTAATCAAGATGCTTATGTAAAACCTCAATAACCTCCGGTAAATTCAGCGGCTTTCCTAAATGGCCGTTCATGCCTGCCGTGATGCAATGCTCTATATCCTCACGAAAGACATTCGCAGTCATTGCTATTATGGGTATTGTTTTTGCATTTGGCAGGTTTGACGCGCGAATGCAGTGTGTTGCTTCAAGACCGTCCATTTCGGGCATCTGCAAATCCATAAAAATCATATCATAGCGTTCTGAATGTTTTTGAAACATGTCTACCGCTTCAACACCATTTTCAGCACATTCTATGGTCAAATTTGTCGGTTCAAGCAAAGCACACAGTATCTGGCGGTTGATATCAATATCCTCCGCAAGAAGAATGCAGCGTTCGCTGTAATCGCCAAAATCTGCTTGCGGTTCATCTTTGAAAGGTTCCGATTCTTCAATTTGGTTTTTCTCATTTTCTTTATAAGGCAGCTTTACATAAAAGCTGAAGACTGAACCCTTGCCGAGCTCGGATTCAATCCATATCTGCCCGTTCATAAGCTCTATAAGCCGTTTGCTGATAACCAAGCCCAAACCGGTACCTCCATATTTGCGCGAGGTGCTGCTCTCGGCCTGTTGGAAGGATTCGAAGAGCTTTTCCTGTTGTTCCTTGCTTATTCCGATGCCCGAATCTTTTACTTTTACGAGTATTTTACAGTTTCCATCTGTTTTTGATTCCAAATGAGCGTTAAGTTCGATTTTTCCGCCGTTTGGCGTAAATTTCACGGCGTTACTCAGCAGATTGACAATAACTTGAGCCAATCTCTGGTCATCTCCAAACAAAATGTCCGGAATATCATCGTCAATACTTACCGTAAAGGTTTGGTTTTTTTCCTCGGTTTTAACGCCGATAAGATTCTCTGTGCGTTCAATAATTTTTCTGAACCGGAATTCAATAGACGAAAGCTCCAGTTTATTTGCTTCTATTTTAGACATATCTAAAATATCATTTAAAATTCCCATCAAATGAGTGGATGCATCCACAATTTTTTCAAGACAGTCGTTTTTGCGTTCAAAATCTGACGCCGAAACAGCAATTGACGCCATACCGATAATAGCGTTCATCGGGGTGCGGATTTCATGGCTCATATTTGACAAAAACTCGCTTTTAGCGCGGCTCGCCTGCTTAGCTTCAAGCATGGCGCCTCTAAGTTCTTCATTATTGGCGGCTAAACCTTCCCGCATATTCTGGATTGTTCGGGCGATATCTCCAAATTCATTATCCATATCCTGCCCGTAAATGGGTTTGTTTTCATCCATACCTATATTGTCAAGGCTTTGAACCAATTTTTGAATCGGTGAAAAAATCACCTTCCGGCTAAGCACGGTTATGGAAATTCCGCAAATAATTAATGTTAAAATTAAAGCATAAAGTACAGGCAGCAACTTTGACATATCAAACAGCGAATTCGAATTAAAAAGAGCTACAACAGACCAATCTGTATTAACAATGGGAGCAAAAGAGGCAAATCCATATATTCCTGTTTGCAGGTTTACCACCGTGGGTTCGGTATCTTCTCCGAAATATCCGTTAATAGCTGAAAGATGCTTGTTTATTGCGGCTAGATATATGGGGTTGTTATCTAAATCTTTTATATTGCGTTTTTCATTAATATGGTGCAAATCCTCTTCGACATCGCTGTCCATCTGAATTACGCCTTCTCTGTTAATTACAAAACCATGAACGCTTACATAATCATAGTGCCCGAACAATTCATCTAAAACGCGGTCAAAGGGAAGCCCTGAGCAAAAGGTTCCCAAAACTCTTCCCTCGTGAATGATTTTGTAATTAATCCACAACCTTTTGATGCCTGTGGATTTATCAATATCAATATTAAAAAGGTAGGTTTCAGAATTTTTTACACAATCAAAGTACCATTTATCCATTCCTTCGTCCGGACTCATAACAGCAATAGGATTGAACTTTTCAAAAGCATCATTTGATTCAAGAGAATATTCGTTAAGCGACTGTGTTACGCCAAAATAAAGGTTTGTATTGTGCAGCATTCTTGCATAGTTTGAAGCCTCTTCATAAGCAGCCTGTTTTTTTTGAAGGTTGCTTTCGTCCTCAAACCAATTAATAATTGCGCTTGAACGGGCAACCTTTTCGACTAAGCCTAATTCACGGTTTAGATAAACGTTAAATTTACCAACAGCCTCCACAGAATAAAAACGCGCATAATCAAGTGAAGAGGTTTTTGTAATATTTCCGATAATGAACATGACAATCATCATGGTTACAAGCATTAAAGTTAAAAAAAACAAAATATTAATTGTACGAAACTGAATTTCTATTTTATGCTTTTTAGAGGATATCATTTTCCGATTTCTCCCATCATCAGTTCTCTGTGTACAGAATTAAAGTGTAAAAAACATCATAAAACCGTTTTAATGCAAAGCAAATAAATTAATGTGCATATAAAAGCAGTATCCGCCAAAAGGTTACAAAGCGGTTATACAGTTTTTTCCCAGTATTTTACTTTGGTACATCAACTGATCGGCTCTTTCAATAAGTGTTTCGGCGCTATCGCTGCTTTTAATGAGCGTTATTCCTATTGAAGCAGTGACCGAAAGATGGGTGCTGTAAGGAATCACAGTATTTTCGACAAGAATACGAACTTTTTCCGCGGCGCAGGCCGCATCCCGTATGTTTTTAACAGAATAAATTCCAAGAAATTCCTCTCCGCCCCAACGGCCGAAAAAATCTGATTTTCGAGTACTTTTTTTAATGCTTTCCGAAATATTTTTAAGAACTGTGTCCCCCATTGCATGTCCGTATTTATTGTTGAAATCCCGAAAATTGTCAATATCCATAAACAACGCCGCAAAGGGGGTGTTAAATTTTTTGAATTCGCTTAACTTATATTCAATAAAGCTCTGCAAATAACGTCTGTTTGGCATACCTGTAAGAGCGTCGCGCATTGCCATGTTTGAAAGCTGTTCAATTAAATCATCCTCATAAACAGTTGGTGAATTCGGGGTAAAAATTTCGATAGCACCGGCAATTTCACCATTTTCGATTATGGGGAAAATATTAACCATCACCGGAATTCGATGTCCTTCCTTATGACGCAAAAAAGCCTCGTTTTTCCGCTGCTTACCGTCTACTATAGAAGCATACAGCGGGCAACCGACAACACAAAGAGGTTTTCCGGAGTAATCAATATGGTTTAACAAGTTGTCTTGGCAGTAGCTTCCGACAATTTCATCCGCCCTGTAACCCGAAATTTTTTCTGCCGCCTTGTTCCAAAATGTGATACGCCGGTCTTTAGTAACAAAGTAAACGCCATCACTCAGATTATTAACAATGCTCAGATACAATTGTTCAGAGTTCATTTGATTAATTCCCCCCTACAAACCTTATGTATGCGGCAGATATTTTAAGTATTTAAAAAATATCAACAGCCCCTCCGTTAGCAAGCATAACATAAATATGTAAAATTATCAAGCGATGTTATCATTTTTCGCTATATTTTTCTTTGTAAAAATAATTTTACTCCCATTGGTTATCATAGTGTTATGAGACGTTTTTATGAAAGGAATTGTTTTAAGAGATGATGAGAATAAAACTAAGAGGCTTAATAAGAATTATAAGCTATATAACACTTGCTTTTATTTTTTTGGGAATATCGGCTTATATTGGCTTTAGCCGTGCAAATCGGCTTGAAAATGAGCTTGAATATACCTATCAATTTGCAATAAGCGAGCTTTCGGAGCATATAAATAATATTGATATTACTCTTGAAAAAGGCCTGTATGCGGGAACAAATGCCCAGCTTCTCGGAATTTCGGCAAAAGTCTTTACAGAGGCAAGCGGTGCAAAAATATCACTTGGACAATTACCGGTAACCAATTTAAATCTTGAAAAAACATATAAGTTCTTGTCACAGGTGGGTGATTTTACGCTTTCGGTATCAAAAAGGCTTTCAGAGAACGACAAAATCAGCGAAACAGAGCTTGAGTCAATGAAAAAGCTTTCGGAGTATGCTAAAATTTTAAGCAGCCAGATATCAGATATTCAAGCAAGAGTGAACGAGGGAACTCTGAAAATAAGCGAAGTAAAAACGAGCATACTCGATTCAAAAAACGATCCAAGGCTTGCGAATTTAAGCATAAACAGCGGATTCAAAGAGCTTGAGGAAGGATTTACCGATTTCCCGACACTTATTTATGACGGACCCTTTTCCGATCATATTCTACAGCAAAAATCCAGGTTTTTAGAAGGCCAAAAAGAAATTGATGAGAAGAAGGCACACGAGGAAGGCACAAAATTTTTAGGAGTGAATAAAAACTATCTTAAAACTGATTACAACACAGAGGGAAACTTAAAAACTTTCAATTTTCAGGCTATAGACATTAGTATCAGCGTTACAAAAGCAGGCGGATATGTATCGCATTTTACTAATTCCCGAAAAATAGACAGTCAAAAGCTCGGATCCGAAAGAGCGGTTGAAATTGCAAAAAAATATCTGATTGATAAAGGATACAAAAATTTTGAAAACAATTATTTTCAAACAAACAACGGTATTTGCGTTGTGAATTTCAACTATATGGAAGGCGATTACGCCTGTTATCCCGACCTTGTAAAGGTCGGAGTTGCCCTTGACGACGGTTCGGTTGTATCCTTTGACGCACAGGGTTATTTGATGAACCATACGCAAAGAAGTATCCCAAAAGTAAAAATCAGTCAGGATGACGCACGAAAATCAGTTAGTACAAGGCTCAAAATCGACAGCGTCGGTCTTGCGGTTATACCTTCGTCGGGAGGAAACGAGCTTTACTGCTACGAATATTCATGTATCGGTGAAAAGGATGAGAAAATAAAGGTGTATATTAACACTCAAACAAGACGCGAGGAACAAATTTTGATTGTTTTAGAAAGCGAAAACGGCGCCTTGACAATGTAAAAAGGCATGTAAAGTTATTAATTTTATTTAAAATATCTTTTCTTTTTGTTTTTTTGTGGTATAATAACCTCGCCTGTTAACAAAATCAAAGGTTTAAACAGGTGTCGAAAATATCCGGCCAACGCATACAATATAAAACACAGTGGGTTTTGTATCACAGCCGGATTATTCGGTATATCACTAAAGGAGGCGATTGTAAAGTTGAAATTTCCCGGTAAAAACCAAGGTAAGGCGGACGTTTCGCCAAGCAGCGGTTTTGATGACGACTTAAATATCAGCTCTTTTACAAATCCTGAGGAAAAATTTATTTTAAGCAGCTCTGAAGACAAAAAACAAAAAAAAGAAAAGAAAGAAAAAAAATATCGATCAAAATTTCATAAAATAATGTCTAAAATCGGAATGGTAATAGCCACATTTTTTCTTATCGGTATTATTACAACCTGTATTTTGGGAGCAACCTTAACCATTTATATTTTGGCTTTTTCAAGCTCGGATGTTGAGTTTGACCTTAATGTACTTAAGCTGCAATACACAACAATTGTGTATGCAAATGACGAAAAGGGTGAGCCTCAGGAGCTTGAACGGCTTCATTCGGTTGAAAACCGCGAGTGGGCGGATCTTGCCGATATTCCAGAGGAGCTTGTAAACGCCTTTATCGCTATTGAAGACAGCCGTTTTGAGTCACACAANGGTGTTGACTGGAAGCGGACCTTTGCCGCGTTCGGAAACATATTTATGAACTATTTTGAAACTCAGCAGGGCGGCTCGACCATTACTCAGCAGCTAATAAAAAATGTTCTGAACGATAAAGAAGACAGCTATGACCGTAAAATGCGTGAGATTTTACGTGCTTTAGAGCTTGAGAAAAAAGCCACTAAAGACCAAATTATGGAGGCATATCTCAACACAATAAATTTAGGCTGCGGTTCTTACGGCATTCAAACAGCATCATCCTATTATTTTGGCAAGGAGCTTAAGGACTTAACGGTTACCGAATGCGCATGTCTTGCGGGAATTACGAGAAATCCGAATAAAAACAATCCCGCGCAAGGGCTTGACAAAAGCCGCGAAAGAACGGCCTTTGTCTTAAAGCAAATGAAAAATCAAGGCTATATAAAAACAGATGAAGAATATGAAAAGTGCCTGGAAGAAGCAAAAAATCTTACACCAACAGAAAAAAAAGCGGAAGAAGCAAAGCCGCCGCAAAGCTATTATGTAGATATGGTTATAAACGATGTTATAGCTGACCTAATGGAGGAAAAAGGCTACGAAAGAGAATATGCCTCAAGCCTTTTGTTCAGCGGCGGACTCAGAATTTATACCAATATGGACAGCACGGTTCAAAGCACAATGGAAGCTCATTTTGTTGACCCCAAAAACTTTCCGAGCGGAAAATCCAAAGCGCCTAGCGGAAAAAAAGACGACATAGCAAACGGCCAGTCCATGCAGTCGGCAATGATGATTATGGACTATGAGGGCAAGGTTTTGGGCGTTGTCGGAGGCGTTGGGGTAAAAGAGGGCAACCGTACAAATAACAGGGCTACGCAGTCACCAAGGCAGCCCGGGTCATCTATAAAACCGCTTTCGGCATACGCGCCGGCTATGGAGCTTAATAAAATTTATTACAGTAAATTTATTTCCGACCAACCAACGGCAACCATAGACGGAAAACAGTGGCCTAAAAACTGGTACGGCTCATATAGCAGCAGTCTTATAGTTACAAAAGCAATTGAAAAATCGGCTAACGCCGCGCCCACACAGCTTGTTGTAAATGTGCTGACAAAGCAGTTCAGCTTTGATTTTTTAACAACCAAGCTCGGAATTACAACGCTTGTAAAAAGCAAAACAATAGACGGCAAAATTTATTCCGACATAGACGCGTCATCGCTCGGAGTAGGTGGTATGACTTACGGCGTCAAGGTCAGCGAGATGACAGCGGCCTTTGCAACCTTTGGAAATTTAGGGCATTATTATAAACCGCAGTCATATTCAAAGGTAGAAACATTTAAGGGCGAAATTATTTTAGAAAAAACAAATAAGAATTTTACAATTGCAATGGGTGAAGATACATCATATATCATGAACAAGTTGCTTCGGTTACCGATTGTAGGATCGGAAGGTACCGGAAAAGCAGCGGCATTCGGAGATTATCCGATTTTTGGAAAAACAGGAACCACAACCGACGATTATGACAAATGGTTTTGCGGCGGAACACCGTTTTATGTCGGCGCGGTGTGGTCAGGCTTTGATTACAACGCAGACCTTAAGCGCGCAGGTATAGGTGACAGTGTTTCAACCGCAACATGGAAAAGCGTTATGGAAAAGGTTCACAAGGCCAAAGGACTTAAGCCAAAGGACTATCCGACAACCACAAAGGTTGAATACCGTAAATACTGTACATCTTCGGGACGTCTTGCAACAACAACCTGTACAGGTACGGCTTGGGGATATTATAAAAAAAGCTCATCTCCCGGAAAATGCCCCTCTCACGGAGGCGAGCTGCTGCCCGCGGAAGCTCTTCCCAAGTTTGGAGAGTCTTCATCAAGCAGCAAGTCAAGCACGGATTCATCTTCAAGCACTGCGGCATCTTCATCCGTATCGTCGGCGGCCGCTGTATCTTCATCCGTCACAACAGCTCCGCCAAAAAACAGCGAGCCTGCACCTCCGGAGTCAAAGGAACCGGAAACTTCGGTTGAATCAAAGCCTGCCTCGTCGGCTGCTCCGGTTTCTTCCACTCCATAATCGGAGGTTTTAAAACAAGTGGACTATTTGTTTTCATCACTTGAAAAATTAAACGAATTTAAAACAGTTGAGCAGGGGGTCAAAAATGGCCGCCTGCCGCTGTCTGTTACCGGCCTTTCGCTTTTGCACAAGGTCCATTTTTCCGCGTCTCTTTGTAAAAAGCTTGGCAAAAAAGCTCTTTTCATTACGGCAGACGAGTCAGAGGCCAATAAGCTTATCGATAATTTAAAGGGACTTTCGTTTAATCCGTTTTTTTATGAAGCACGCGAATTCACCTTCAGAAATATCGAAAACAAATCACATGAATACGAACATTCGCGCCTGACAGCTCTATATAAAATGCTGTCAGGTGATTATGATATTATCGTCGCATGTGTTGACGCAGTCCTTCAGCTTGTTCCGGACAAAAAGTCGCTTTTGTCGCATTGCTTTGTTATTGAGGAAGGCCAAACCTTTTCTCAGGAAAATTTAATTGAAAGCCTTGTTAAAAACGGATTTTCACGCGCGCAGCAGGTCGAAGGAGCCGGACAGTTTTCGGTGCGCGGCGGAATTTTAGATATTTTTAAAACCGACGGAAAAGCGGTGCGCGTTGATCTTTGGGGAGATGAAATTGACACAATTTCATACTTTGACCCGCTTACACAGCGCCGCACCGAAAGAGTAAAAAAAATCACAATAACGCCCGTTCGCGAGGTTTTGGCATCGGACGGTTTAATAAAAAATATAGAAGCTTTTGCAAAAAAGATAGTCGGCAAGCACGCAAAAGAAATAAAAGAGCAAATTTCAAGCGACCTGGAAATGCTTAAAAACGGACTTCATCTTGCGTCAATAGACAAATACATATCGCTGATTTATGAAAAAACAACCTTGTTTGATTTTTTGGACAATACTCTTTTGTTTGTGTCCGAAATGACCGCGGTTAAAGAACGAATCCGAAGCTATACATGGCAGCAAAATGAAGATATTAAAGCGCTTCTGAGCGAGCATGTAATTTCGGGAGGTCTCGCAAGCTATTCGATTGATTTTACGGATTTTTGCAGAAATCTTGAAGAACACAACGCCATATATTTCGACACCTTTGCACGCGGATTTTACGACACAAAGATATATCAAAGTGTTACCGTGAGCGCAAAAAAGCTTTCGCCGATAACCTCTTTTTCGGCTCTTTCAGAAGAGCTTTATTATTATAAAGAAAATAAATATAAGGTTATTATTTTATCGGCAAACGCTAAAACCGCCGGAAATTTGCTTGACAGCCTTACCGAAAAAGGCTTTACCGCGGTAATTGAAGATAATAACAGTGTCACAGACGCAAATGCACCTGATATTATTATCTCAAAGGGCGGGCTGAACGGCGGTTTTTCTTATTCAGACATAAAACTTGCGGTCATTGCTTTCGGAAGCATGAGTGCTTCCGCTACACAAAAACCAAAGGCACAAAAAAAACGCAAGGGTGAGGAAATTCGTTCGCTAAGCGAGCTTTCAGTTGGAGATTATGTTGTTCATAACACGCACGGTTTTGGAATTTTTGAGGGCATACACAATATGCCGATACAAGGAATCATAAAGGATTATATAAAAATTAAATACGCTAAAAATGATGTGCTTTATGTTCCGGTTACACAGCTTGATTTGGTGTCAAAATATATAGGTCCGCGTGACGATATTCATTTAAAACTGCACACCTTGGGAGGAAATGACTGGCAAAAAACCAAAACACGCGTAAAAGGCGCGATAAAAGACATCGCCAAAGAGCTTATAAGGCTTTACAGCGCACGAATGAAGCAGAAGGGCTTTGCTTTTTTTGAAGATGACGATATGCAAAACAGCTTTGAGCGGCGCTTTGAATATGACGAAACAGACGACCAGTTAAGGTGCGCCGATGAAATAAAGCAGGATATGCAGCGCTCCGTGCCAATGGACAGATTGCTTTGCGGAGATGTCGGATTCGGAAAAACCGAGGTTGCCCTAAGGGCCGCATTCAAGTGTGTTTCAGGCAATAAACAGTGTGCACTTTTAGTGCCTACCACGATTCTCGCATGGCAGCATTACCAAACAATTGTAAAACGCATGGAGGGCTTTCCTGTGCGTGTTGAGCTGCTGTCGCGCTTTCGCACCGCAAAGCAGCAAACGCAAATTATAAAAGAGCTTGCAAAGGGCAATATCGACATTATAGTAGGTACACACCGCTTAGTTTCAAAGGATGTACACTTTAAAGATTTAGGGCTTGTAATTATTGACGAGGAACAACGGTTTGGAGTGGCGCAAAAAGAACGCCTTAAAGAAGCCTTTCAGGCGGTTGACGTGCTTACACTGTCTGCAACACCCATACCGCGCACCATGAACATGGCCCTGTCAGGAATCAGAGATATGTCGGTTATAGAAGAAGCCCCATCTGACCGTCATCCGGTTGAAACCTATGTTTTAGAGCATGATAACGGTATAGTCTGCGACGCCATAAAACGCGAGATGCGCCGCGGCGGACAGTGCTATTATTTGCACAACCGTGTAGAAACAATTTCCACAGCCGCTGCGCGTATACAAGCCGGAGTGCCCGATGCGCGTATAGGTATCGCCCATGGCAAAATGAACGAAGAAGAGCTTTCAGAAATATGGCGGATGCTTTTAGAGCAGGAAATTGACGTGCTCGTGTGCACAACAATAATAGAAACTGGCGTGGATGTTCCCAACGTTAATACGCTGATAATAGAAAACGCCGACAAAATGGGGCTTTCACAGCTTCATCAGCTCAGAGGGCGGGTGGGGCGTTCGTCAAAACGCGCGTATGCTTATCTTACCTTTATGCGCGGAAAAATATTGTCGGATATTTCACAAAAACGGCTTGAGGCTATTCGCGAATTTACCGAATTCGGAAGCGGCTTTAAAATCTCAATGCGTGATATGGAAATACGCGGAGCAGGCAACGTTTTAGGCGGTGAGCAATCAGGGCACATGGAGCAGGTGGGCTATGACCTTTATTTAAAGCTTCTGTCAGATGCCGTGCTTGAAGAAAAAGGCGAAATAACTCCAAAAAAAGACGCCGAATGCTTAATCGATTTGCAGCTTGACGCACATATCCCCGAGGAATATATAGAAAGTCTTTCGCAGCGTCTTGACATGTACAAACGCATTGCAAATATCTGCGATGAAGAAGATGTAAGCGATGTTTTAGACGAATTTATCGACCGTTTCGGTGAACCTCCCAAAGCCGTAACCGGGCTTATTGATATAGCTCTTATACGAAATCTTGCAAAAAGCTGCGATATTTATGAAATAAGCCAAAAAAACAGCACATTTTTAATGTATGTAAAAGCAATTGATATGAAACGCGTGTCAGGCCTTGTAAATATGTACAAAGGGCGCGTGATGCTTAATGCCGGAAGCAAACCGTATGTATCGGTAAAATGCAGCGCAAAAATGTCCGCAACAGACGACCTGACGGACATTTTGAAAAGCTTTTCAACTATAGAATCAGACTGATTCTGTTATGGTTGACTCGCTTTCAAGTAGTTCAGCTATAAGACTTCTTCAAAACTTGCTTAGCAGAAAAACTCCACACAAAAACACCTTGAAAATAAAGGCTGAAAAGCCTTTTTCAAGGTGTTTTTTTGTTGCTTTGACACTCTGTTATTGTGTAATTGGGGGAATTGCTCTTTGTAAATTTTTTGCTTATTTATGTGCGCGACATAAAATCACTTTATATCTCAACCCACAGCGCGAATTACTCAGCGTAGCTGCGAAAAAACCGGCAGTGATAAAAATCACTGCCGGAATAAGATACCTTACGGATTCTTGTTTTTTAAAGCTCAGCTGTTAAAGCTTATTAGGGCTCAATAATTGTAATGTAGTCTACTTGGAAGCCCTTAGTAAGACTCTCAATTACAACACTTGAAGCTGCACCGGTAAGTGTAAGCTCAAACTCATACAAATTGGCAACCGTATCACGGCCTGTACCTTCACAATCAAAGATATCATCGTCTGAACCTGCTGTAACACTGAAAGTACCTTGTGTCGTTGATTTGTACGAACCAACCTTAATGATTGTGCCTGCAGGTAAGCTCTTAGTAATTGTAAGAGTAGCGCCCGGCATCATGATTAAGGAAGAACCGCCTGAGAAGAGACCGAAGCCGTTCTCAAATGTTGCGCCTGATCCGCCTAATACATAGGCAGCATCAGCAACAGGAACTTCATAGCTTACACGTTTTGCCGAAGCAGCAGGAGCATCATTAAGTGCTAAACTACCTGATGTTGCAGCAATGTCAAAGCCGTCAATCTGAATAGGCTTGTTCTCAAGAGAAGTAATCACAACTGTATGATCTCCTGCAGCAAGTGCATCTGATGTGTAAACAGGCAATCCGGGATCTGTATACTCAGGATCAATCGCACCGGTATTAACATATACTGTCTCAGGCGTTCCGCCGTCAACAACAACACTAAAGCTGCCTTGTGAAATTGATTCGTATCCAAGAATTCTGAAATCAGTACCTTTAAAGCTCATTGTAACTGATTCATCTTTTCTGACTAACTTCATAGCTGTTTTGTCAGTAAATCTGTTATTCTTAACTTTTGACCAAGCGTCTGAAGAATAAGCAATCTTAGGATCCTGCTCAGAAACTCTATCCTCAGGTTTTGTCTCATCCCAATCATAAGCTTCACCAGAAGTACCGCCGCCAGCTTCAAGGATTTTCAATTCTGGGAACGATACAACACCATAGTAAGATGACTTCGCAGATGTATGACCTTCTCTTAAAAGTATATTAATTGATGAATTGAGCTGAATGCTAAACGTTGTATCGCCTCTTAGAGTCACTCCATCAACCTGAGGATTCGCAGCAAATGTTCTGTAATTCGATGCCGCTACTGAACCTAAAGGAGCATCCTCATCAACAACTAAATCAAACTCTAACATAGAACCATCAGCAGCAGGTGCTAAAGGTCTGGCAGGAGCAGGCTCACCATAATTCATCATAGCGTACTTCCACACTACAGGGTTACCATTGTACATCATACCCAAGCTAGCTAAATTCGGGCCGGAATAAGTTCCACCCGGAGTAGCTCCTGAAAACTTGTCAACATAGGCAGTACCACCCGCAAGTGTGAGAGTTTTATTAGAAAACTCAATCGAACCACCCCCGACCGGGGCAAAAAGATGTGCAGGATATGCTATTGAAGCAGATACGCCGGCAATTTTACCATCAACAATGCTTGCTTCAGATAAAGGAGCGGTATAATCCGGCAGGAAAAGCTTACATGTTATTGTGTCTCCACGCTTTGCCTCTGTGATCACTTTTCCTGTATCATCAGTAAATTTCCATTGCACTCTGTACGGAATTGAAGATGTCGCTGCAGATGCAGAAAATGGAATTGATACAATAATCATCGAAAGACAAAGGATTATTGCTAAGATTTTTTTCATTAAAAAATTCTCTCCTTTTTGTTTTTTTGACAAACCCAAAATTTCATTAACCCAATGGCGTAATTATAATGTCATTTATCTCATATTCGTCAAAAGCATTTTCGTCAAACTCCGGTCTATTTTGAACCTTTGTGAATATATCATACGAGGTTGAAGCATCAGAATAACTTATACCCCCATCAAAATCAAGATCTGCAGCAATAATCTGATACCACTCAGGCTCTACAACCTTCGAAAATATATCATACGCAACGCCGGAATCTGAATAAGCCGCTTCGGCATCGCCATCAATATCTCCAAGCACAACAACTGTCACTTCAAAAAGAACTGTAGAACCATCTTTAATGGCAAAGCTTGTACCGGTTCCTGCTGCTTCCCAACCATCCTCATCGGGGTCAGGGTCAATGACATCTCCGCTAACAAGGGTAACAACAAGCTCTCCAACTCCCAAAGTAATATCTAAATTTTCTACAACATCTGAGATTTCAAGTCCAGTGGGAAGTCCAAGAACATTTTCATTAATAGAACTACCATTATTGTAATTAAAGATCGGGTATACTTCACTCGTAATTCCAGGAACTACAGGATCTTCATCCTCAGCAACTTCCAAAGCTGCAACCTGTGTTGTTACAGTGATTGGAGCTGCGGTATGGCTTGATAAAAGACCTTCTGAAGCGCTTTCAACGCTGAATGCAAAGTCAGGGTCACCCTCTGCAACTGCGGTAAAGCCGAATCTAACATTCACCTTGTCAGTACGTGCGGTTTCGCCGTTTACGAACGGGCCGTAAACATACTCAAGAGTAGCAATACCTGAACCGTCAACCGAATACTTGTAGCCTGCTGTGTCAGTTGTTGACGATGTTGTCAACTCAGTAATACCTACAAACGCAGGCGTCCATAATCCGGGATCTTCAGCCGGATCTGTTTTTAAGCCTTTCCACTGAGCTATATCACACTCGCCGCCAACCAATCTGATTGCAACAACTGCGGTATCCCAAGAAAGGGTTGCTTTGTAAGCAGCTATGGGGTTTGTAGGATCTACGGTTACCTGTGCCGCCATGTCAAAATCTGCTTCGGGTAAAACTTCTGTCTCTGCGCTAACTGCATTATTTTTGAAAAGAACCAACTTTAATGTGGCTGTGCTGCTAGCCGCAACAGACATAACGCCCATTACAGAAACAAGTAACGCCAAAACAATCAGAAGAGACAGTGATTTTTTGATTTTCTGCATAAAATAATAACCTCCATAAATAAATTGATTTACTACATTATAGCACACTGATTTTAAATTACAAGTCATCAAGTTGTCCAAAGATTCTTTAAAATTTTCACACTTTTGCCCTTTTTTTTGGTTTATAATTCCCTCAAGGAAAATTAAATCCATGCGGGGCGGTCCAAAAAAGAGTTGCACAAAGCACTAAGGGCTACCCTAACGCCCTCATAAAAACCTATTAAGAATCATCAGTTTACACTTAAACCCCACCCGGTGGGGACTTAGCCTTCTATAAAGAAAGCGGGCCGTCAGGATAAGCAATACTTCTCTGCAAAGCGAGAACCGCCGCGCCTTCGGGCATCCTTTGCGGAGCAATGTCAACAGCTTAAGGAAAACCGCTTTGCTTTTGGTCTGAATACACAAACAAGCATAGGGTTTGCCCCCTCCCCGCAAAAAATCTTAAGTTGTTGACATTGCTCCGGGCGAAGTAAAATTCGTGCCTGCGGTTAACAGTTTGCACCACAGATTGTAAGTACAAAAAAACTTTTGTCTCGCAAACGTAAATTACTTTTGTTTTTTTAACTGCTTTAAGCATAAACTAATGCAAAAATTAGGGCAAATAAAAATTTTAATTTGTTTCTTTATTACTGACCGACGAAAGTATATCACATTTTTTTTGTTATGTAAAGAGTTTTTAATTCTTTTTTTTATGTAAAATACACGCATTTCAAGGGATTTTATGGCATAAAACAGCGAATTTTGCAACTCCGCTTGGGCTTAATGGCTTTTTAGAATTAATTTAACAGTCTTCAAAAACATATGCCGCAGCCCTTTAGAATTAGATATCATTCTCCTTAACCCTGCGGTTTAACATAAATCGTCTTAAAGTCAGTGTATATAACCATTCCCGGTTTTGCGCCCGACGGTTTGTTTACATATCTTACAAGAGTATAATCAACAGCAACACGGTCGCTGTTGCGCACCTTTGAGTAATGCGCGGCAAGCTGTGCGGCTTTTGCTAAGGTTTCATCGCTTACGGCTTCTCCTTTTGTTTCGATAACCGTGTGTGAGCCGGGATAGCTTTTTACGTGAAGCCAGATATCGCAGTTTCTCGCTTGTTTTAGTGTTAAAAGGTCATTTTGTTTGTTGTTTCTTCCGACAAAAATTTTCATTCCGTCATCAGCGGTAAACTCTATTGGCTTGAGAGCCTGAGGCAGCTTCGTTTTTGATTTTGTTTTCTTTATATAACCTTGCTCTGTAAGCTCGGTCTTAATTTCTAAAAATTCGCGCAGTGTTTCAGCACGGCTCAGTGAATCAACCACGCTTTCGATGTAAACAAGCTCGTTTCTACCCTCTTCAAGCTGTATTTTAATGTGATTTTCGGCGTTTTGTGCCCGCTTATAATTTTTATAATATTTTTGCGCGTTTTGTACCGGTGTTTTTGACGCGTCAAGAGGTATTTTGGTTATCGCATTATTGTCGTAATAATTTTCACATTCTAAAAACAAATCACCTTTTTTAATAACGTAAAGATTGGAATTTATAAGGTCACCGTAAATCTTAAGCTGTTCACGGTCTTTGCACTGTGCAAGCTCAGCGTTTTGCAGGTTTATTTTTTTGACAATTCGTTCGTTGGCGTTTGAAAGAATTTTAAAAAGGTCATGCGAGTACTGAAGCATTCGCTGTGAAACATCCTTTTCTTTATAAAAATCGTCAAGCATCTGCGAAAATGTGTCGAATTCTTTTTTGCCAAGTTTTATACCATACTGATTAATGTCCATAAAAGTAAAATCAAACGGTTTGCCTCCGTTTTCTGTAAGCATCAGAGGTGTTCCCTCTTCCTTTACAAAGCTTTTAAGACGTTCCAAATAAAAGCTCAGGCGGCTTAAATGTTCTTCCTTAAGCTCACCGAAACGCAGGTCGGCGCCTTTTGTTGTGTAACTCGCAATCTCACGCGATATAAGAGGAGAAATGCCTAAAAGACAGTTCATAAACGCTTTTGAAAGGTCAATCTCCTTATGCCCTTTGAGTGCCTCCATTATGTCATTTTGTGAG
>JGI994J12354_10002836_pt1 | contig 16549 bp, 18 predicted proteins | sample IntmicLarv3ML3BL_FD_12354 | JGI IMG/M metagenome (IMG submission 12354) | reverse complement strand
CCGCGGCGAAGTGGCGACCCGGAACGGGCTCGAACCGTCGACCTCCAGCGTGACAGGCTGGCGTTCTAACCAACTGAACTACCGGGCCAAATAGGGTTTGGTGGGAACAACAGGGCTCGAACCTGTGACCCCCTGCTTGTAAGGCAGGTGCTCTCCCAGCTGAGCTATGCTCCCGTGTCGCTTCGACCTCAAATATCATACACTATCCCGGCGCTTTTGTCAAGTGCTTTTTGAATAATTTTTCCTGAATCTGAATTTTTGCCCGATGCCGGAATCCTGCGGTTCTTCATTGTGTGCTTTTTCCGGCAGTTTATGCACACATCGTGTTGACAATGGGGTAAAATTCGTGTAAAATCAATAGTGGGATATGTTTCGCCGGGCAAACGCTTTTGCCATGCAAGCCCCCAATTAAAACATCGGAGGTGCCCACATGATATCCAAAACTTCTTTGCCGCTGCTGCCGCTGCCCAACGGCAGGGCGCGCATTCAGGATGAGACCCTTGCGCTCCCCTCTCCGCTTGGCGTTTCTCTGGAAAAATGGGGCGCGCTTGCGCCGGAATACCTTGCCGTGTTTGCCGGACGGGCGGGCGTCGCGCTCACGGAGAATGGACCTCCCCTGCTGCGGTTTTTCCGCAACCCGGCCTTTCCCTTTGAAGGGTATCGTTTGCGTATAACGATGGAACATGGCATTCAGATCGAGGCCTCCACCGAGCGCGGCATTTGCTGGGCGCTTGCCACCCTTTGCGCGTTGATTGACTGCGACCGTGTGCCGCTTTGCGATATCATGGACGCCCCCGCCTATCCCCATCGCGGGATTTTGTTGGACTGCGCCCGCCATTTCTTCCCCATTGCTGTTGTGAAGGATTTCATCGAGGCGATTTCGCTCGCGAAAATCAATGTGCTGCACTGGCACCTGACAGATGACCAGGGCTGGCGGGTAGAAAGCAAGCTGTTCCCTGCCCTGCACGAGCAATGCGCACCCGATTATTATACGCAAGAAGAATTGCGGGAAATCATAGCGTTTGCCGAGGCGCGGGGCGTTGAGGTCATACCGGAAATTGATTTGCCCGGCCACACAAACGCAATTCTTGCAGCCTATCCCGCACTCAGCTGCTCCGAACAACAGCTCGAGCTCGCGCCCAAGTGGGGCATTTATTCCATCATTCTCTGCGCCGGAAAAGAAGCGGTATTTGAGCTGCTGCTGCCCCTGCTGGAAGAAATCGCGGGGCTGTTCCCCTCCGAGCGCTTCCATCTGGGCGGCGACGAAGCGCCAAAAGGCGAGTGGGAGAACTGCCCGCTGTGCCGGCAGCGCATGCAGGAGGAAGGCCTTGCCTCGGCGGAAGAATTGCAGGGCTGGTTCACCGCCCGCGCGGCCGAGCATCTCCGCAAACTTGGCAAGCACCCCATCTGCTGGAACGAAAGCCTGCTGGCCGATTGCCTGCCCGCCCTCGCGCCAGACCTCACAATCCAATATTGGGCGGAGCTGCACAAGGGCGGCACCACCCAACGATTTTATGAAAACGGCGGCTCTGTAATTTTTGCCGACGCGATCAACGCCTATCTGGATCAGCCCTATGGGCTTGTGCCGATGAAAACGGTGTATGCCTATCAGCCCGCCTTCCCGGGTTCTGCCGTGCAGGGCGCGCCCCTTGGGATGGAAGCGTGCGTGTGGACAGAATACATCGAAACGCCGGAACGCCTGGCCGAGATGGCTTTCCCACGGGCATATGCCCTTGCGGAGGCCGCCTGGACAAAGCCCGCCCGCAAGGATTATCAGAACTTCCGCTGCAGGCTGGCGCTTTGGCTGGAGCGGTTCCCCGGCCCCGGTTTTATGCCGCCGGAACAGACCGACCCCGCGCTCGCGGAACGCTACCGGCAGCGCGTGGCCTTTTTGGATCTGCAAAAAAACGCCCCCCGTCCGGAGAATCACGCGGGTGTTGGCGGGCGGCCTGAATGGGACTATTTGCTGCGGTTCTTCCGGGCTGCTTTATTGCCCTAAACACCGGGCACGCCACTTGCTTTATTTTATATTGTATGTTATACTTTGTCACATAAACTTAGTCAAATCACAGGGGAGGTGCCGCCATGCCGTCCGCGCTGCTGAGCATCGGCATTGATGTGGGCACCTCCACCACGCAGGTGGTGTTCAGCCGCCTGCACCTGCGGGATAGGGGCAGCCGCTTCACCGCACCGGATATTCAAATTGTGGGCACAGAGGTAATTTATCGCAGCGAGGTGCACGAAACGCCACTGCTGGACGCCGTGCGCATTGACGCGAACGCGCTCCGGCAGCTGGTAGAAGAGGAGTTCCGCCGGGCGGGCATTGCGCCGGAGGACACCGACACCGGCGCTGTGATCATCACCGGCGAAAGCGCCCGCAAAGAAAACGCTGCCGCCGTGCTGGCGCAGCTCAGCGGGCTTGCGGGAGATTTTGTTGTGGCAACCGCCGGGCCGGATTTGGAATCCCGCATTGCGGGGCAAGGCAGCGGCGCGCAGGAGGAATCGCGCGTGCGGCGGTGCCGGGTTGCCAATTTTGACATCGGCGGCGGCACAACGAACATCGCCGTGTTTGACTGCGGGAACCTCGCGGCTGTTGGCTGCTATGATATCGGCGGGCGCATGCTGCGTTTTTCGCCCACGGGGGCGCTCACTGATATTAGCCCCGGCGCAGCGCAAACTGCAATGCATTGCGGGCTGCGGCTGCAGCCATCGCAAACGCCTTATATAGAAGACTTGCACCGTTTGGCACAAGTCATCGCGCAAATTCTTGAGCAATCTATTCAGGCAGGCAATTCACAATCCCCTCTCCTGCATGCGCTCAAAACGCCCGCAAGCACAGCGCTCATATTGGACAAACCCGTGGACGCCGTTTGCTTTTCCGGCGGCGTTGCGGATTGTATCTACACTTCAAATCGTGACGAGTTCGAGTTCGGCGATTTCGGCGTTCTGCTGGGCAATGCCATCCGTATGGGCCGCCTGTTCGATTATCCTGTTATTACGCCGAAAGAAACGATACGAGCAACCGTCATCGGCGCAGGGAGTTATACCACAACGCTTTCCGGCAGCACGGTTCGCTATACCGATGCCGCGCTGTTTCCCATCAAAAACCTCCCTGTGTTTGCGCTGAATTCATCTCAGGAAGAGGCAGCATTTGCGGGCACAGATTGCGATATTGCCGAGCGGCTGCGCTGGTTTTTGCAGCAGGCGGATGTTCCGCTGGCGGCAATCGCGATGCAGGGCAAACCAAGCCCCGGCTGGCAAGAGCTCAAACGCCTTGCCGAAACTTTGGCAAACGCCGTTTGCGCAGCTGGCAGCATGCCGATTATTCTGCTTGCGCGGCACGACATGGGCAAGGCGCTGGGGCAAGCCGTTGCGCCATTTGCGCAGGGCAGGCCCGTGATTGCTCTGGACGGCATCGCTGCGGGCGAGCACCATTATTTAGACATTGGCCGCCCGGTGATGCAGGGGCAGGCGGTGCCTGTGGTTGTGAAAACGCTCCTGTTTGGTTAGAATTGGACGATAAAAAAGGAGGGTATTGTATGCGTTTGGAATTCTGGATTTTTCTCATTGCCGGCACGATTTTGGCTCTCGTTGTTTATTATGTGAAACGAGGGTCGTCGGTTCATGAGTCCGAAAAGCGCAATCTGAAAAACCTTGAGGTAGAGCTGAAGCTGGAAGGTTTTCTTGCGCAGTATCACCGGCTGCGCGGCTCCGATTTTGAAGGGGCGTACGCCATCCACAACAGCTCCCGCGGCAAGTGGTATTTCGGGTCCTCCAAGCATGTGTATCACGCGGTGATGGAGATTGTTTCCGGCAATACCGGCCCGCGCGGGATTTATAATGACATCCAGGCAGAGGATTTTTTCTGCGTGCGCGTGGTGGAGCTGCGGAGCACCAACTACCGCTACCGGGACGAGCTGCGCCGCGCATTCGAGAGAACCTACGGCACCGGAAAACGACGCTATTTTTAAAAAATTTAACGCGAGGTAACGCGCATGAACCTCAGCACAACCCTGCACGGCAAAACCTTCGCATTCAACGATGTGAGGGATGTGCTCGCCAAGGCCAACGAAGAAAAATCCGGCGATAAGCTGGCAGGCATTGCGGCCCAAAGCGCCATGGAACGCGTGGCGGCAAAAATTGTGCTCTCGAACCTGCGGGTCAGCGACCTGCGGGAGCACCCCGCTGTGCCCTATGAGCAGGATGACGTCACCCGCATTATACAAGATAGCGTGAACGAGCGCGTATACGGTGAACTGCGCGGTATGAGCATAGCGGAGCTGCGCGAATGGCTGCTGGATACCAACACAAGCGAGGCGATGATCAAGCGGGCTTCCGCCGGGCTCACAGCGGAGGTGATCGCCGGTGTGTGCAAGCTCATGGGCAACTTGGACCTCGTGCGCGCGGCGGCAAAGCTGCGTGTGACCGCCGCCTGCAACACCACCATCGGCCTGCGGGGCACGTTTTCCACACGCCTGCAGCCCAATCATACAACAGATAGCGTGGAGGGCGTGACCGCTTCGCTGCTCGAAGGCCTGAGCTACGGCTGCGGCGACGCGCTCATCGGCCTGAACCCCGTGAACGACAACGCAGGCGGCATGACAGAGCTGCTCAAACGCTTTGACGAGATCAAGCAAGAGCTGCAAATTCCCACGCAAATCTGCGTGCTCGGGCACATCACCACACAAATCGAAGCGCTGCGCGGCGGCGCGCCCATGGACATGATGTTCCAGAGCATCGCCGGGAGCCAAAAGGGCAACGAGGCATTTGGCTTCACGACGGATATAATTAAAGAAGCACAAGATTTGCTCCGCCGTGAAGGCACTGCGACTGGTCAAAACGTAATGTATTTTGAAACCGGGCAGGGCAGCGAGCTTTCCAGCGCGGCGCATTTTGGCAGCGACCAAGTGACCATGGAAGCCCGCTGCTACGGCTATGCCAAAGCGTTTGCGCCGTTCATGGTCAACACCGTTGTGGGTTTCATCGGCCCGGAATATCTCTACGACAGCCGCCAAGTCATTCGCGCGGGGCTGGAGGATCACTTCATGGGCAAGCTCACGGGCATCCCCATGGGCTGCGACTGCTGCTACACCAACCACATGCAGGCCGACCAAAACGACGTGGAAACCCTCGCGCTTCTGCTTGGCTCCGCCGGCGTGAATTACATCATCGGCGTGCCCGCGGGCGACGATATCATGCTCAATTACCAGACCAACGCCTACCATGACGCCGCCGCGATCCGGGAGGTGCTCGGGCTGCGCCCCATCGCGGAATTTGACGTGTGGCTGGAGAAAATGGGCATCACCCATAACGGCAAATTGACCGACTTGGCGGGCCGGCCGGAGCGCATTTTTGCACGGAAGGGGGCCTTTGCGTGACAGAATCTGAGCTGGTAGAACTCATTGCCAACGCGGTGCGAGCTTCTCTGCAGGAAAACGCCGAGGCAGAGGTTTTGCAAACCTCTCCCCCCCTCCAAACAAATAAAGCAATCCCGGCAATGCCATTGCCCAAAGCAGAGCCGCTGCCCTCAGCTATGCCGCTCACCTCCGCACGAATCGCCGTGGGGCGCGCGGGAGAACGCCTGCGGACGGAAACCTATCTGCAATTCCGTGCCGACCACGCAGCCGCGCGGGACGCCGTTTATAACGACGTATCGGCGGATTTGCTGCGGCGCATGGGCGTGCGGGAAATCCCCACCCTGTGCCGCGACAGGGACGAGCACCTCACCCGCCCCGATTTGGGCAGGGATTTTTCCGAAGAAAGCAGGCGGGCCGTCAAGGAAATCAATCCTGTGCCCTGCGATGTGCTGGTTTATGCCGCCGACGGCCTGAGTTCACGCGCGGTGGAGGCGAACCTTGAGAATGTTTACCCGGTGATTGCCGACGGCGTTGCCCAGCAGGGCCTTTCCATCGGCAAGCCCTTTTTTGTGAAGTATGGCCGTGTGGCAAGCATGGAACCGGTTGCGGAGCTCACGGGCGCGAAGGTGGTTTGCGTGCTCATCGGCGAGCGGCCGGGGCTCGGCTCGGCCGAAAGCATGAGCGCCTATCTCGCATACGCGCCTGCTGTGGGCATGCCGGAGGCGGGGCGCACCGTGGTTTCGAATATATACAAAGGCGGGCTGAATGCCGTGGAAGGGGGCGCTTTCATCGCGGAGCTGATTGGCAAAATTTTTGCCGCAAAAAAGAGCGGGGTTTATTTGAGCGAATAACGTTCAGGAGAGTAACATGACAGGTGACCGCATCCCTACCAGGCTATTGAGCCAGCGCATTTTGCCCAACGCCGACCCGGCTTTGCTCTCGCAGCTGGGCGCTCTGCCGGGCGAGCGAAGCCTTGGCCTGTTCACCACCGATTGCGACGACGTTTCCTACGCCGCGCTGGACGAAGCCACAAAAAAAGCGCAGGTGCGCGTGGTCTACGCCCGCAGCATGTACGCCGGCGCGGGCAACGCCTCCACGCGGCTGGCAGGCGAGTTCATCGGCATCCTCGCGGGTCCGGACCCCGAGCAGGTGCGCAGCGGGCTGGACGCGGCAGCGCTCTATATGGAACACGACGCGGCGTTTTACAGCGCGGACGCCGACGACAGCGTGGTTTATTTTGCCCACTGCATCTCCCGCACGGGCGATTATCTTGCCGGGCAGGCGGAAGTGGAACCGGGTACCTCGATGGCATATCTCATCGCGCCGCCGCTGGAGGCAACCGTTGCCCTTGACGCCGCGCTCAAAGCGGCCGACGTGACCCTGCGGGTGTACTACGGCCCGCCGAGCGAGACAAACTTTGCCGGGGCGCTGCTCACCGGGGAGCAGGCGGCGTGCGAAGCGGCATGCGAGGCGTTTGCGGCGGAGGTTTGCCGAGTGGCAGCGAAGCCGATTCTAGATGCTAGAATCTAACGCTAGCATCTAATATCTAGACATGGAGATTGGGTATGGATTTTTGGCAGGCTGTTGACCTTCTGGTCGCCGAGCATGACCTTGTGATTGACCGCCCGGCAGGCACCGCGCACCCGCGCTACCCCGATTTCGTGTACCCGCTGGACTACGGCTATCTGCGGGGCACAGCCGCGAGCGATGGCAACGGCATTGATGTTTGGCGGGGAACTGACCCCAATGGAAAAGTCAATGCCGTGATGGCCATCGTTGATCTGGCAAAACGCGACTCAGAAATCAAAATTTTGCTGGGCTGTACCGATACTGAAATCAAAATTGTGAGCAGAGTTCACAACGAAACGGAGCTCATGAAGGGCATATTGATGATGAGGGGGGAAGCCGGACATGCAACTTGACCGGGACTTGGAATCCATCCAGTCAGTGCGGGATTTGATGCGCAGCGCGAAAACGGCGGCGGCGGCGCTTGCGGAGTTTTCGCAGGAGCAGCTCGACCGCATCTGTGCGGAAATCGCGAAAGAGGGCGCGGCAAACGCCGAACGTCTGGCGAAGCTCGCACACGAGGAAACCGGCTTCGGCGTGTGGCAAGATAAAGTGCTGAAGAACGAGCTTGGCTCCGCCATGACATGGGAGGCCTGGAAACACACACGCTGCGTCGGCATGCTCAATGAGGGCATGGCCAAACATGCTTTGTGGGAAATCGGCGTGCCGATGGGCATCGTCGCGGCGCTCATCCCCTCCACCAACCCCACCTCAACAACGCTCTACAAGGCCATCATCGCCCTCAAAGCGGGCAACGCCATCGTCTTCAGCCCGCACCCAAACGCCAAACGCAGCATTCTCGCCGCGGTGGAACTCATCCAAAGCGCGGCAGCGCGCGCGGGTGCGCCCGAACACGCCGTGCAGAGCATCACCCTCCCCACGATGGAGGCCGCAAACGCCCTGCTCACCCACCGCGACACGAGCATCATCCTCGCCACAGGCGGCGAAGCCATGGTGCGCGCGGCCTATAGTTCAGGCAACCCGGCGATTGGCGTTGGCCCCGGCAACGGCCCCGCTTTCATCGAGCAAAGTGCAGATATTTCTACTGCTGTACGCCATATTATTCAGTCAAAAACCTTTGATAACGGCACCATTTGCGCCTCAGAGCAAAGCGTTGTGACCGAATCCTGCATCTCCGCGCAGGCCGAAGAAGAGTTCAAGCGGCAGGGCGGTTATTTTCTTTCAGATGAAGAAAGCAGCCAGCTTGCGAAGCTTTTGCTGCGCCCAAACGGCGCGATGAACCCGCAGATTGTGGGCAAATCCGCCGCGGTGATTGCCGAAATGGCCGGGATTTTTGCCCCGGCAGGGACTAAAATTCTGCTCTCGCGGCAAAGCGAAGTGAACCCCCGCAGCCCCTACGCACGGGAAAAACTTTGCCCGGTGCTGGCGTGGTTCACCGCGCCGGACTGGCAAACCGCCTGCGAGCGCTGCATTGCCCTGCTGCAAACAGAGGGCGCAGGCCACACGATGACGATCCACTCAAAAAACGAGGCGGTGATCCGCGAATTCGCGCTGAAAAAACCGGTGTCGCGCCTGCTGGTGAACACCCCGGCGGCGCTGGGCGGCGTTGGCGCAACAACAGCCCTTTCCCCTGCGCTGACATTGGGCTGCGGGGCCGTTGGCGGCAGCTCAACTTCGGATAATATTGGCCCCCTGCACCTGATTAATATCCGGCGGGTCGCCTTCGGCATCAAAGAAATTGAGGGCAAAACGCAGCCGGAAAATCACACACAAGTGCAAGAGCAAGTGCAGGAAATCAATATCACACCCGAACAAATTGCGGAAATCACCCGGAAGGTATTGGCTCGCTTAGGCCGGTAACAACGGGATTTCATAAACCAAAATTTTTTAACGGAGGTAACAAAACATGGCAGTATTACAAGCACTCGGCATGGTCGAAACCAAGGGGCTGGTGGGCTCCATCGAGGCAGCGGACGCGATGGTCAAGGCTGCAAACGTGAACTTGATCGGCAAAGTGCACGTGGGCGGCGGCCTCGTGACCGTGATGGTGCGCGGCGACGTTGGCGCGGTGAAAGCCGCGACGGACGCGGGCGCGGCGGCAGCTTCCCGCGTGGGCGAGCTGGTGAGCGTGCACGTGATCCCCCGCCCCCACAACGAGGTGGAAATGATCCTCCCCACGCTTGAAACCAGTGACAAGGCGTAACCCATGAAATATCTGACCGAAGCGGACATCCGGGCCATGCGGCTGGCGGATGGCGCAGCTTTGCTGTTGCCCGCAGACCGTGCGCTTGGCCCATTGGCGCAGGAATATTGCGCGCGGCGGGGCATCCGTGTAGAAAAACCATCACATGGCGAAATGGCTATGGGTACGCCAAAGGACGCGCAGGCTGGCTTTATTAACGCGGAAACGGGGCAGCATATGACCGAAAAACCGGAGCACATGACCCACCTGAACGGCAATTTGCTCGTCCCAAAAACGCACCAAAGAATTCGTTTGCGCGGGAAGCTCGACAGTCTGCAGGCGCAGCTGCTGCTTGCCGCCCGGCAGGCGATTGACGCGCAGCGCCCCGAAACCGCCGCCGCGCTGGAAGAATTCCACGCCTTTGCGCAGACAATTTTGGGCTGCGAGGTGACGGATCAACCGCTGCCGCCGTATACCCTGCTGGGGCTCGATGACGCCGGGCTTCGCCGTGCGTCGCACCGCCCGCAGGAGTTCGCGGGGATGCCGCACCCGATGCCCCACAGCGGGATGCCGCCGCTTTGCCTGACGCTGAATTTCCTGCGCACCCAAGTGCGGGAGGCGGAGCTTTGCGCTGTGGAAGCGGAGCGCCCCGATCTCATCCAGGCGCTCAACCGCTTTAGCAGCGCGGTTTATCTACTGTTTTTGAAAGAGTTATCATCATGAATGATCATCAAATTGAGCAAATCATTGCCGCTGTTTTACAGGAGCTAAAGTCTCCCAAAATCGCAGTTCCCCAGCCAATATTATCCGAAGTTGGTGCTCCCCTGCCCTCATCCGCCGGGGAGCAAATTCCCGTTGAGCCAAGTGCGCGGCATGTGCATTTGACCCGCGCGGCGTTGGAGCGGCTCTTCGGCAAAGGGGTCACACTCACGCAAAAACGGGCGCTCTCTCAGCCGGGGGAATTCCTCAGCGAGCAGCGAGTAAATCTGGTCACTGCCAAGGGCGTGCTCGAAAATGTGGCGGTGCTGGGGCCCGTGCGCGGCGCCGTGCAGGCGGAGCTTTCCCGCACGGATTGCCATGCGCTGGGGATTCACGCACCCATACGGCTTTCGGGCGATTTGCGCGGCGGCGCGGATGTTCTGCTGGTCGGTCCCGCCGGGATATACGAGGCCACAGGCGCGGCAATCGTTGCGCAGGCGCACATTCATATGACGCCGGACGACGCCGTTCGCTTTGGCGTGCAAAACGGGCAGGCGCTCGCCGTGCGCACACAAACAGCGCGGCCGGTTACCTTTGAACAGGTGATTGTGCGGGTGAACCCAAACTTTTCGCTGGCGATGCACATCGATTTTGACGAGGCAAATGCCTGCGCGCTGGAACCGGGAAGCGTTGCGATAATTCACCCTGTTGGCGCGGTAATCAGCGATTCAAAACCCCTAATAGAAGCAACACTTGCGCACAAAATCATCACGGAAGCCATTGCGAAAGACCTTGTAAAAACGCACAGAAAATCAATCACGCTGCGCCGCGAAACCATCCTCACGCCTTCCGCGCGGGACGTGTTTTCCGACGCGCGTGTAACAATTGAGTTGATCTAAGGAGAGCCAACATGCAAATATGCCAGGTCATCGGCCATGTTTGGGCCACAAAAAAAGAAGAAACCCTCGCGGGTTTGAAGCTCATGGTCGTGCGTGAGGACGCCGAAGACGGCGCCGTGTTCGTTGCGGCGGACGTGGTGGGCGCAGGCATCGGCGAGCGTGTGCTGGTGGTTGCCGGGTCAACGGCGCGGCGCGCCCTCGGCCGGGACGACACCGCCGCCGACTGCGCGATCGTGGGCATCATCGATTCCGTGGAAATCGAACGCGCCAACCGCGAAAAACGGAGATAAATTATGAGTAACCTGCCGGAACAAATCCGATTTGCGGGCGTTGCGGGCTGCGGCGGCGCGGGCTTTCCCACGCATGTGAAGCTGGCGGCGCAGGGCGTCGATACCCTCATCATCAACGCCGCCGAATGCGAGCCATTGCTGCGCACCGACCGTTTTTTGATGCTGCACAAGGCCGACGAAATCATCTCGGCCGTGGCGGCAGTCAAAGCGCATCTGCGCGCGGCGCGGGCTGTTATCGCCCTGAAGGAAACCTATCTGGAAGAAATCCGCTCGCTGCAAGCCGCGATAGAACGCGCTGACGCCCCCATCGAATTGCACTATCTCAAGAGTTTTTACCCCGCCGGGGATGAGCAAATCACAGTCTTTGAGGTGACGGGGCGGGTGGTTCCCCCTGCCGGGCTGCCGCTGGATGTGCACTGCGTGGTGTCCAACGCGGCGACCATGCTCTCGGTTTTTCACGCGATGCGGAACCGGCCGTTCACCCAAAAATATCTGACAATCAGCGGCGCGGTGAATGAGCCTTGTGTCATAAAAGCGCCCGTTGGCACAAGCTTTGCGGAATGCCTGGCGCTGGCGGGCGGCACACAAATTGAAGATTATATCGTGGTTTCGGGCGGCCCGATGATGGGCAAAACCTACCCGCGCGAAGAGGCCGCCGCGCTATATGTGACCAAAACAACGTCCGGTTTTTTGATTTTACCAGCGCATGTGAAACTGGCGCAATTGGCAGAAACGCCCCTGCGCCACATGCAAAACCGCGCGCGCGCAGCCTGCATTCAGTGCAGCTTTTGCACGCAACTGTGCCCGCGATTTTTACTGGGACACCCCATCGAGCCGCACAAAATCATGCGCCAATTCGCAGCGGGAAAGCCGCCCGAAGATCAGCTGGATTCGCCCGTTTTTCGCGCGGCACAGTATTGCTGCGAGTGCGGCGTGTGCGAACTGGTCGCCTGCCCAATGCAGCTCAATCCGCGCGGCGTGAACCGGCAGATCAAGCAGGCGCTCGCCGCGCAGGGTGTTCGTCCCATCAAAGGCGAAGCTGAATTGCAACCGCGCCCCTACCGGGCGGAACGCACCATCCCCGCCGGCAAAGCCGCGATGAGCGCTGGCGTTGGCCGCTGGTATCACACCGAAATTTCACGCTTTATTGAGGCAAATCCAACGAGGGTATGCATTGAGCTGAATAGCCACATCGGCGCGCCCGCCGTGCCCATCGTGCAAACAGGGCAGCAGGTCGCCTTCGGTCAATGCATCGCGCAGCCGCCGGAGGGCAAGCTCGGCGTGCCCTATCACGCGTCCATCGAGGGCACCATAAATTATATTGGTGAACACTTTATTGTCATCAAAAAAAGCGAGGGGGTATGAGCGTGGAAACCATCGGATTCCTGGAATTGAACAGCATCGCCAAGGGGATTGAGGCGGCGGACGCCGTGTGCAAGGCGGCGGATGTGGAGCTGATTTCCGCGCGGCCAAGCTGCCCCGGCAAATATTTTGTGCTGTTTTGCGGCGATGTCGCGGCGGTCAGCGCGTCGCTGGATGCGGGCGCCGCCCTCGCGGAGGGCTTTTTGGTGGATCAATGCCTGATCCCCCGCGTGCACCCGCAGGTGGTGCAGGCGATGTATGCCGCCGCAGAACCGCAGACGTGCGGGGCCCTTGGCGTGATGGAATTTTATTCCGTTACCGCCGCGATTTATGCCGCAGACGCCGCCGTAAAAGCCGCCGATGCGGCGCTGATCGAGCTGCGTTTGGCAACGGGCATCGGCGGGAAATCCTTTGCCGCGCTGACAGGCGAAGTTGCCGCCGTGCAAGAGGCCGTGCGCTGCGGAATCTCCACGCAGGAAAGCCAGGGCATGGTGCTCGCCCACGTGGTGATCCCCCGCCCAAGGCCGGAAATATTCGAAAGTTTAGGCTAGAATCGAGGGTACAATAATGAGCGAAAAAAGCAGAAAAAGAGGCTGCGGCTGCGCCATGTGGGGCGGCGGGCTGGCCGGTGTGATTGCCGCCGTTTTGAGCTATTATGTGAACCAGAGCATCTTTTGGGCGCTCGTGCATTTTGTGTGCAGTGGCTTTTATATCATCTATTGGCTGGTGGTTCACCTGCCGAATTTGTAAAATCAGAGCTATTTTTACCGCGCAAACAGGCTGTTTCCCGCCGCGTCAACCCCAACAATCAGCGGAAAATTCAGCAGCTCCAGGCGCTTGATGCTTTCGCACCCCAGCTCGTGAAACGCGATTTCTTCGCAGGCCGTGATGCATTGCGCCGCCAGCGCGCCGGCACCGCCAACGGCACAAAAATAAACCGCGCCGTGTTCGGCAATCGCCCGGCGAACAGCTTCATCCCGGCTGCCTTTTCCAATCATCGCGGAAAGGCCGTGCGCAAGCAATCGCGGCGTATACATATCCATCCGCCCCGAGGTCGTCGGGCCGCAGCTGCCAATCACATGGCCCGGCGGCGTTGGCGTTGGCCCCGCATAATAAATACAAGCCCCGCTGAGTTCAAACGGCAGGTGCTTTTTTTCGTCTAATAATGCGCAAAGGCGCTTGTGCGCAGCGTCCCGCGCGGTAAATACCGGACCGGAAAGCAGCACGCGATCCCCGGCGCGCAGCGCACGCGCACGGCTTTGCAGCTGCGAAGTATGCAGTGTAATCATGACTCACCGTCCAATTTGTCCAATTCGTCCAAAAACAGCTGGAACGTCAGCTGCTCCAGCGGCACACCGGGTGGCTCCACCTTGGGCTCCTCCTCCAGCACGCGGATGCGCTCGCGCAAAAAGTGATTTTCCTTCTCAATTTCCCCGGCAAGCGCCTGCGCCGCGGCAAGCTGCTCCTCAAAAAGCGCCAGCTCCCGCCGCACCTCCTGCGCCGCCAAGCTGCGCCTGCGCTCGAGCCGCGCCGCCGCCATCCATCGCAAAAGCGCGCGCCGCGCCTCCCGCAGCCGGGCACGCTCCTGCTCCGTTGCCTGCGATTGCGCGTGCAGCCGCTGCTCCAAATCCTCTATGTACCGCATGACGTCGTCCTTATGGAAGCCGCCAAAACGCGCCGCGCGGAAAAAATCGCCATGCTGCTGCGTGGCTCTCACCTCCTTGTTTTTGATCAAGCTAACGAACCAAAATAATTTCTGTCACACCGGTATCCAGCTGTTTTTTGTTGTTGATATAAAGTGCACCCGCGCCCTCTGACCAGCCGGCCAGCCAGGCGGCACATGACCCTTGCTGTGATGCCGCAGCGCTGCCGAGCTTCACGTTCTCCGCCAGCAACCGCTGCGCGTTCGCCTTGTGCGCATAGAGCGCGCCTGCATCGTCCCGCACGCCGCCCATGGCATAGAGCGTGCCGTCCGCGCCCTCAAAATAGGCGGCGGCATTTTGCAGAACCCGAGTGCTTTCGCCTGCTTGATATCGCATCAATTCGCTGATTTTGCGATAATACATGCTCCCGTCTGCCGGGAGAATATCCGTCACATGGGTGCTCACAAATTTCCGCTCCGATACCCCGTTCCCCGTGAGCGTGTAGGCATACATCGCCTCAGTTTCCTCATCTGCGCCGCGCTCCAGATAGAGCAACTCGTCCGTGCCTTGCAAAAATGCCGCGCGGAACTCCCCGCGCCCAAAGCCTTGCTCCATCGGCACTTCAGCGGGCGCATCTCCTTGCAGCATGGCGAGGGTGTAGCCCAAATCGTCCGTTCCGTCTTCGTTCAGCAGCGCGGAAAGCGCTTCCCGCACGGCCTCGATGCCGTCCTCGCGCATCGCCACAACAAGCTCGCTTAGGCCGATGTGTCTGGGTTCAGCATTCGTTGTTTCAAAAAATTCTTTCTTATAAACCAGCGCGGGGTAGCCGTCCGCACGCAGCGCAGCGGCATCCGCGCCGTCCTCCGTGCGCCGCACATTGCTTGCCAAAAGCCGCGGCGCGCCGCCGTTATATACGTAACAATCCAGCCCGCCCGCAGCGCCGGGCAAATCCTTCAGGATTTCCTGCACCGCCGCGCGTGCCTGATCGCGTTCCTTCTTTTTGTTATATTCCTCCACCGCGCCGCTGTGGCCGCCATCGCCAAGCAACCGCCCAAGGATGGGAAAACGCGATAAATCGCTGTTGCCCGTTGGCTCCTTCATCTCCGCGTCGGATGCCTCCTGCGGGTCGTCCACGACGATGCTCACCGCCGCCTGCCGCTGCCCGCGCTGGAGAAAATAGAGGTTCCCGCCGGGCGCATACGCCTCCCAAAAGATATCTGTCACGCCGCCTGCAATCAAAGCCGCACCGCCCGTTTCCCCAACGGAATAAAGCGATTGTTCACCCGTTGGTAATTCAGCAAGATAAAGCAACTGCATCTGCTTGTCGTCCGCAAACAGGTGAACATCATTCACCGCACCCGTCATCCGCTCGGGCTGCCGCCCCATTTCGCAGCGGAACAGGACTTCATCCTCCCCCTCCGCCTTTGTAAAAAAGAAGACGCTCTGCCCATTCGCGGCATAGAGCGTTTCCACGCCGGACGCCAGCGCCTCCGTGGTTTTGTGCCGGATGTCATAGCAGTGCAGGCGCTTGCCCTTTTGCTCGATAGTAACCACGAAATCATTTGATGCTGCCCACTGGGTGATGCCCTCCGCGACGCGTTCGCCGCCCGCGTTTAGGCTGCCGGACTTCTTCACTTCACACAGATACAGCGATTCGCCGGCATCATAGAACAGCCGCTTGCCGTTCGGGCTGAACCATTGCGCGTTCGATGTTCCTGTCCGCAGCGCAAACTGACCCTTAGATGTCGCCAAATACAGCTTTTCGCTGCCCTTGGCATACACCACGGCATAGCCCGCCCCGCCGCGCAAGAGCAAAACAAGCAGCAGCGCGGCAAGCAAAATTCCGCCTGCCGCCGCTATCCATTTCCATTTTTCTTTGATCAACTTCATTTTTTATCCTCAAATTTATGCTTTCATGGCGATTGCAGCCTTCGCTTTTTCCGCGATATTTGCGGCCTCCAGGCCATATACCTTCAGCATTTCCAGCGCCGGGCCGGACGAACCAAAGCGGTCCTCCACCCCAACGCGCAGCACCGGCACAGGGCATGCTTCGCTCAGCGTTTCCGCAACAGCGCCGCCCAGCCCGCCGATGATGCTATGCTCCTCCGCCGTCACAACCGCGCCCGTTTCCATCGCGGCTTTCACGAGAATCTCTTTATCCAGGGGCTTGATTGTGTGAATGTTAATCACGCGCGCGGCGATGCCCTCGCCTGCCAGCAGCTCAGCGGCGGCAATCGCTTCGTGCACCATGAGGCCTGTCGCCGCGATGGTGACATCATTGCCCGCGCGCAGCTGCACGCCCTTGCCGATCTCAAATTGATAGGTTTCATCAAACAAATGCGGCAGCGCCAAACGCCCAAACCGCAGATATACCGGACTTTCAAGCTCTGCGGCGGCAAACACCGCGGCATAGGCCTCCTCGTAATCCGCCGGGTTGATGATCGTCATGCCGGGGATCGTGCGCATGAGGGCGATGTCCTCGCAGCACTGGTGGCTCGCGCCGTCCTCGCCCACGGAGATGCCCGCGTGGGTGGCGCCGATGTTCACATTCAGACCCGGGTAGCCGATGGTGTTGCGCACCTGCTCAAAC
>JGI994J12354_10002835_pt1 | contig 16549 bp, 22 predicted proteins | sample IntmicLarv3ML3BL_FD_12354 | JGI IMG/M metagenome (IMG submission 12354) | reverse complement strand
GGACTTCTTCAATCATTTTTGGTGTCATATAGACTTCATGCTTACGGATAGTTTTTAGTACTGTTCGTACCCATGTTCTAAATTCTTTTGCTTTTTCAGTCTTGGAAAGCATTGTTACTTCGTATATTCCATCTTCGGTGAAAACTCTTGTATTATAGCGCTTTCCGTCAGTGCCCGACAATTTGTCGGTAACTGAAAATTCGCTATTTTTTAAATACTCATTTCTTTCAATTAATTTTTCTATCCCTTTTCTATTCGAATATCCTAAACTTTCAGCTAATTGATTAATAGTCATGTACACATTTTCATCTTTTTTGTAAAAATTACATTGTATTTCTCCAAAATTTTCTTGTTTTACTAATTCTAATTTACCCATATCAATCTCCTTTAAACTATATTGTTTTCATTATGAAGGTATGATACAATACAGGAAGATTTGTATTAAACATACACTTCGGATTGAACAGTGATTTGTCTTTTGGTTAGGAAGAATCACTGTTCTTTATTTGTCAATTTCAGCATATTGCTTTTCAATCCCCTTACGAACAATCTCTGAACGTGAAAGATTTTTTTCAGTACATATTCTATCAAGTTTCTTTACTGTTTCAGAATCCATACGAACACGTAACATATAATCTTTAGGAGAATCTGTTAGCTTTGTGCCTTTTTTCATAGCAGACATTTTACACCTCTCTTTCTATGTTGCTACATACTTAACATTGTAGCAACAATCTTGTCAACCCCTTTCTTTATCATTTGGAGAAAAATTTCTATTTCTATTTTTTATGAGTTCCAAATGTCAAATAATAGCTTCTATTTCTTCTTTTTCATATGTTCTAAGTTTATTATATTTTAAAATAAACTCATTCAATTCTTCAATATCATCATACTCATCTATTTCTAAATTTTTAATATCAGTTCTGGTTTCATGAAGAACATATTTTTCTTTAATTTCTTCAATTTCTTTATTTGATATAGGTAATTCTACCCATTTACCAATAATTTCATCTTCATTAAATTTATCCATTTCTGCAAAAAATAATTTAATCATAATATCCTCCATCTTTATTATATTGGTATATTTTCTATTTTGTTTTCATTATCTAAATAACCTACAGGAATTAAAACTCTCTCAATGAATTATGTGACATACTCTTTACTTAGCTAACGCTTGAAGTAAGAGCTTCTTGTTCGATACACCCACTGGTATAAGCATTCACAAGCTATCCCCGAATGTCCTTCGGTTCTTCCTTCGATTCTTTAATTGGTTGGTTATTCAGTTAATTACTTTAGAAGTAAGGGTGTTCTTGTAAATAACAGGTTATAAATTATATTATTGTTGGTTTTGATTTTCCAACAAATCCATATTCTTCCAATATATAGCCAAACCATCTTCTCTCTTCTTCTTTGGAACTAGAAGAATTGTACCACTCACCATAGAAATTTTTTCTTTCTGTTTTAATTATTTGAACTTTAGTTTGATATTCATTAATAGGAATACAATATCCTACAAGTTTAACTTCTCGTCCTAATACTTCAAAAAGGTTTTCTTTATTTAACTTAGTTATTTCAAGCAATTTTTCATTTTTTACATCAGCTAACCGTATAAAATTATGTTGATTATCTCTATATTCCCTCATAATCTATTAATGCTCCTCTTAATTATTTTAATATTTCAAATCGTGTTTTATAATAATTTCCTTTTCATTTTCATCATTTATAATTTTCCAACATTCTTGTCTTTCTGATTGTTTCCCTTCTGTAATACTTTTAAGTCCTTCCGATCAAATACATTTTAATCTCATTTAATTTGACTTTTCTAAATCTGATTATTGATTATTTTAATTATTTCTGTGACATTATAATATAATTTATCCCTGTTTATTCTTTTCCCTTCTAAATGTACCTCTATTTCTTTTACTATTTCTAATATATCTGTAAAAGCGGTAACATTAGATTCTAATCTATCTTCATAATATTCTAAATCAGAATTTAATCTAAATTGCATTTCTTCTTTTCTCTTTTTTTCTTTATTATACAACTTGTTTATTCTTGTTTCTAATTCTCTTCCAAAAACTTCACCTATCATTATAGGTATATCTATTTCTTCATTTAGAATTAGATAATTTTTATCATTTGGGGCATATATAGTTCCAGTCATCGTTACATCTCCTTAATTACAATTATTCTTGTTTTCTATGCAAAACTCTCCTTTTTTTAACTTATACCATGTATTTGCTTTAATTTTTTTGCCGTCTATTCTCACAGATTTGACGCAGATACATTTACCATCGCAGTCATATTCTGCTAATGTTATCCATGTACCAATAACACCCTTAATAATGCTGTTTTGTCCAGTTGCTACACCTACACCGTTTTCCCCCTGTATGTGTAATTGTGAATAATTTCCACTAGCTGCTAACTTTGAACCATATCCACTAGCTACTAACTTTGAACCATATCCACTAGCTACTAACTTTGAATAATCTCCACTAGTTGCTAATTGTGAACCATTTCCACTAGTTGCTAATTGTGAATAATCTCCACTAGCTGCTAATTGTGAATTATATCCACCAGCTACTAACTTTGAACCATATCTGTCAGCTACTAACTTTGAATAATTTCCACTAGCTGCTAACTTTGAACCATATCCACTAGCTACTAACTTTGAATAATCTCCACTAGCTACTAACTTTGAATAATCTCCACTAGTTGCTAATTGTGAACCATTTCCACTAGTTGCTAATTGTGAATAATCTCCACTAGCTACTAACTTTGAATCATTTCCACTAGCTGCTAATTGTGAACCATCTTCATTAGTTGCTAATTGTAAATCATTTCCACTAGCTGCTAATTGTGAACCATCTCCATTAGCTACTAATTGTGAATAATCTCCACTAATGATATTCTTTTCAATTTTGTAAGTCTCAAGCAAGAAATTAATACTAGCGAATATAAATCCGCTTAATCCTAGTTTTGTACCGATTTTTAATCTCGTTGTGCAATATTTTTTATTATCATTAGTCTTTTCTTCTGCCAAATTTTCAACATTGGTAAACTCTGTAAGTTCTCCATCACTATCAACAAGTGGGTAATAGTCTAAGCAATCTAACGGATTTACACAAAAATGTATGCCATTTTTGCAAATATTTGCTTCGTCCTCTTCAAAAACTTTGTTTTCTTTATATTTCTTATTCTTACATATTAACCCTTTTTTATATGCTTTATAACCTTTCATCTTGTATATCTCCTTTTAAATTAATATAGTGTTTTATCTATTTTTTTTGATTGATAGAAAGTGCTTTATATAATACTTCTTTTTGTTCTTCAATTAATTTTTCTCTTTCATTTATAAAATTCAAGGTATTATCATAAAAATTTGATTGTGTTATATCTTTAAAATCATATATCGCCGATCTCTTTTTATTATTTATGTTCATTCGTCTTCACAATCCTTTAAAGTTTTTTCATATTTAGTAACTATTAATATAAATAGTAGTTTCATTAAAATCATTGTTGCAATTATACTAACTGCTATTATCATAGTAAAAAAACATTTCCTGTATTAACATTTAGTTATTATCTCCTTTTTTTTATTTATTTTTATATTTTTTTTGATAGGCTTGTTCCTTTAGCCCTTTCGTTTTTAGCTCCAGCCTCACGATTCATTTATGTTGATCTTTGCCCTAAAAGTTTTTAACTAAAATTCTATATATGTTTTTTTTGCTAATATCAGGCTTATCCCAACAGGTATTAAAACTATTGTTGATGTTATATCCTGTAAATATTTTATTGTGATATATCCCATTAATATAAGAAATACTCCTGCTAATTTCTGTTTAATCAGATTATTCTTGTTTTTCTTTTCAAGTCGTTTCTGAAGTAGTTTAATTTTAAAATCCTTATAGTTATCTAGTTCATAATTTTGTATTATGGTTGTATATCCATTCATAATATTTTTTATCTCCTTTTTAATTTATTTCTGCAAATTTTAATAATTGATTTAAATTGAATCTATCTGCTTTCGATAACACTTCTTCATTTACTTTTTTTTGAATATTCCAACTTTTTTTGTTATTTGGAACTGTATATATTTCTTTGAAATACTTACCACTGCCATCATAATATTTAAAATAATATAAGCGCACTATTATTATTGTTTCATCTGTTTTTTCAATTATTTTGATTAAACTAGGATAATTATAATTATATGAAGAATTGTAAAGATACCCTACAATGTCTACTTTAAAACCATTTATTTCAATCTTATTTAGTTTGATTAAATTTTCATTTTTATGATTTCTTTTCATTTTAATTCAATCCCTTCTAGTCTATTTATCTTATTTCCAACTATATCTATTCTCTGGTTTTGGTCTTGAAAATAACCACTCTATAATGTTATCAGGAACTTCTTCAAATAACCATTCAGTACCACATTCATATCCACATATAGGACATTTTTTAGTTAAAATACCTTCTGGATGTTCTTCTGGTGTTAAATGTAAAAGTTTTTTTGATACTTTCTTATCTAATTTATAAAAATCTTCATTTGCTAATTCATCAAATGTATTAAAAAAATAGGGTAAATTTATAAGTTCAATTTGTTCTTTATTTAGTTTGACCGTTTTTCCTATATCTAAAAGTTTTATAATTTCCTTTTTTATTTTTTCCTGTTTTAATATTGTTTTATAATTTAACTCATATTTATAATGAGTTACTTCCTTTAATCCTTTTTCTTCCCAACCTAATTGACGTTGATGTTCACATTGCGAATTAATATCATTTAGATGCCAACGTTTCCAAATAGTATATAATTTTTCAATATCTTCTTTTGTCCAACCTTTCGCCAATTTTAGAGATTCCCTTTTTAATTCATCTAAATTTTGTCCACAAGAACCGTGCGCGTCCCCGTTTCTTTTTGCGCCTATTACACCATACAAAGAAAGTTTTCCTTCTTTATATGACATTTTAATATGAAAAGATTTAAAATTATTTTCTGCAATTTCTATTGTACAGGGTTGAATTATTTTAATCATTGTAATTACTCCTCTCTATATTATCTTAACAACATATAATCATTTACAATTTGCATTTTATTATCTGCTTTAAATCCGTTTTGTTTCAAAAATTCTTTGATATGCCTTAATGTTGTTTGACTATGTGTATCATATACAATCACTTTATTTTTAGTTATTTCTGCCACTAGAGTATTATAACTGTATAATAATTTTTTATTTTTACTTTCATGTATTCGTGCTTTAGAATAAAAGCTATTTTTTACTATCATATATTGCCATCAATTCATTCATTTTGATATTTTCCATTGTAATAACCTCCATTATTTTAATTATTAGTATAAAATTATAGTTCCTTCTGTAGTTTCCGTATAATTATCTAATGACAAATCTCTTTTAAGAGATTCATAATCTATATAGAAACTTAACGTTTCCGATACATTCCCAAAATATCCATCATCAATTAATTCCATGGCTACATCCTTTAAACTCATATCATTATAAAATATAAAATCTTCTACTTCTAAAATGTTTAAACATTCTTGTATATCGTAACCAGATGCTTCTATAATTGCATTAAGTACTTTTAAATTATAACTATCTAAACTCTCTATTTTTTCAGCTATTTCATTTAATTTATAAATATTTTCGTATTCTGATAATTCAAAATTATCAGAATAAACATTTATATCTATATCATATTCATGGATAGCATAATCATATAAATGTTCAATTTTTCCGTCACTTCCAAAACGTGATACCCCTATTTTTACAAGTAATTCATCTACATTATCAATAGGTAATTCAACCCATTCCCCCCCTGTTGATTTTCCTTCTTTATATTTGTTTAAATTTACTAGATATATATTAAACATAATTAATTCACTCCTTTATAGTTGTATTCCATCCATTGTTACAAATCTTGTATAATAGCCTGCCGAGCCAAAATCAATTAAGGGTGTTGTATCCCATTCGTCAGTTGATTCATTTTCATTTGGGTCAAATTGCATCCCATAGTAATGTGATGTAGCTATTTCTTGACTATTTTCATTTAGTATTTTAATTTCCCTATTTGTATCATTTACAAGTTCTGCCACCTCTTGTGCTACTTCGTGGATATTATCAGATTCTGCTTGCTGCATAAAGCTATCTATTTTTATATAATAAGTCATTTAAAATTCCTCCTTTATTTTATTAATATACTCATCTATTTGGTCTATTTCATAATCCATAAACATTTTATCATATGGTACTCTTTCTTCATAAGGTGGCAATTTTGTATCTTTAAATAGTGTTAGACCTATTATCCAAGTACCATATGTAAAACCATTTCCGTAAGCTACTTTTATTCTATATTCTTTGTTTAATGGTATAAACCCAATAGTATCTGGTGTCATAAAATTGTCATTTTGATACGATCTAACTATTTCAATACCTTTTAAATTTCTTAATTTACTTTCAATTTCTTGATAAGTCATGATAGCATCTCCCAATATTTTAATTATTTTATTTTTTCGTTGCCTTTTGATAAAGCGGAGGCATAACCGCATAAATTTTTATCCAATCTTAGCCTTTATTTTTAAAATACTAACGTCATTTTCTAATGTGATTGCTCTATTATCAAAGCTGTCAATCTTACTGATTAAGTCAGTGTGAGATTCTGCTAATAGCTTAATGTTAGGCTTGATGTCGTTTTCGACTGACATTTCAACTTTTGACAGTCTGTTGTCGATGATTGTAACAATAGCTTTTGTTTCTGTGACTTCTTCTTTTAATTCTTTAATTTCTTCTTTTATTCCTTTAAAACTATCTTTCATTTCTGTAATTTCACTTTTTATTCCTTTAACATCATCTTTGGTACCTGTAATTTCACTTTTTATTCCTATAATTTCACTTTTTATTCCTGTAATTTCACCCAAAATAATTTCTAACATTTCTTTGTTTGTCATACATACGCCTACCTTTCATTTTTATAAACCTTGCTTATTGATTATACTATAGTTATTACTGTGCGTCTACTTTCTTTTGTTTGTCCTGCGCCCACTTTATCATAATTATTTTATTATGTCAATCCCTTTTTTAAAAAACTTATGCAATCAGCTTGTGAGTACTTTTTATCCTCTCCAGCATCTTTTTAAAAAGTAAGTAGCACCCTTACTAGGTATGGCACTTTTCTTTTTAAAACTTTTTAACAGTGGCTAATTGCTTTGTTATGCGTTTATATTATCATAAGTATTTTATTATGTCAAGTATTAATTATTTTTTTGCTGTGTGGCTTGTCTTGTTTGTAGTGCTATCTTATCATCTCCTTTTTAAAATGTCAATATATTTTTAAAATTATTTTATTTTTTTAAAAAAACATGATTATCTACCTATATATGTATATGCGTTTTTTAAAGCGTAAAAATAATGCACTAGTGTAAATAGATATATATCAGATATTAATATAATAATATGGTTATGTGGTGTTTTTTAAAGCATTTTAATACTATTATATTAAAAATACAAAAGTGGCTTAAAACGTCTTTAAATGGGTATATAAATAGATATGTAATAATATATATAGCATTAACCCTAGTAATAGTGGATTATACATAGTATAATTAATTAATGATATGTATTATTATACATAGGAGAGTAATTAAATATAGTTAAAATATAGATATATAAAGAGTTTATAAGTGTGTGGTTAATGTATAATATGCAAATGATATGTAATTGATAATTATCCCTAAATGATAATCATTCCTATTTAGATAATTATCTAAGTAGATTGTACCCATACAATTTAATTAAAAAAAAAGCAACACAATAAAAATGTTATAGCATATAATGTTATATTATATGCTATTGGGGATATGCTACATTTAACCTTGTTAAAACTCCCCAAACCTTTTAATAGTAAGGCTTTAAGGGGGTATCCTTTACACTAAAAAGGTATTATATACCCCTATTATTAGGGGTAGTTATTAAACAAACACACCACAAAATATCCCAAAATATCACCCTATTCAAAATAAAACTACCAATTTACCCTTTTTATATTATTCATTATATTTTATTTTGTTATGCACTTTATATTCTCGTCCTATCGCTCACTTTGCCTATAAATCCAAATAAATATCCCTCAATATCCCCTATTATTCTCATATACATTCATTATTACTCTTTATATTTTATTTTGTTATGTATATATTTGTATGCCTATCCCTACCAAACTCCTCTATTAATCTACATTTAAAGCGAATTATAATTTTTTACTATAATAAACCCTATTATTGTCAAATATATTTACCTTATTCGAATCTTCTTTACAATTACATTTTCACATGCTTTCATATACAAATAAATATACTCCCTATTTATGTATAAGAAAGTTGCTAATTCTCACTCTATAACTTGATTTTTGGAGATAATAGTATTGAATATGATTTCCCACCATTTTACTATCGTTTTCCACCATTTTAATGGTAAATTAAAGAGAAATAATTATATTTACTATTGCTTTATTTAAAAAAAATGATATAATACCGTTAAATATATTAATTTTAATATTGATTTACTATCGTTTCCCACCAAAATAAAGGAAACAATATAGAGGAGGTGACAAGGATATGAGTAATAAATTGGAAGAAAAGTATAAAACCACGATTGAAATTGATAGAGAAACAGAAAAGAAACTAAAACTATTAGCTAGTCAAGATGAGAGGAGTTTAGCTAGTTATATTAGAAAAATCTTAATAAACCATGTTACTGATACCCTAACGACAAATAATAATATTTCTGAAATAGAAATTAAGAAACAATCCTATATCCAAAGTGATACAGGAGGAACTATGAATTTTGCAACTAATACACCTATTATAAAAAATAATAAAATATTTTAATTTGACAATCAATCTGAAAGGATGAGAAAATTATATGGCTATTACTAAAAATGAAATAAATGATACTATATATAAACTTGCAATCGATCTAGGCTCTGCAAATTTAAAAATAGCAACAAAAATAGATGATAAAGAATACAAATTTAAAAAGATAAAATCAAGTGTTTCAACTAATGCAATAGACAAAAACTATGTTGTATCTACATCCTCCAATACCCTTTATTTCGGTGTTGGAGATAGTTTGATACAGCAAGATAAGACTAAAAGAGAATACATAGAGGAAACTATATTACTAGCTGCTTCTCTCATGTTTGAAGACATTGAAGGTGTATTAAAAATAGACTTAGCAATAGGACTTCCCCTTGATTTATACAAATCTGAAAATAAGAGAGCATACTTTGATTCTAGATTACAAAATATAACTAACGGATCTCCTATATCAGGTAATGTTAACGGAAAAGACATTATAGTAAAAGTTAATTCTACTATAATTTGTGCTGAAGGATATAGCAGTTTTCTATCTCTAAACAACAAAATGAATGTTACAGAACCATTAGTTTTAATAGATTCTGGATATAGAACTACTGATATTTTAGCAATAGATATAAGTAATGAAGATAAAGAGCTGATTATAGGTGATTTTAAGACATTCAATAAAGGAATGTTAGAAGTGTTTGAGGATATACAGAAGCAATTTTTGAATGATACAGGACATAATTTTTCTATAGAAACAGTAGAAAATAGAATACTTAACTCCCCTACTCTCACTATTGGTAATGATAAGATAGACATACATAATTGGGTTAAATATGGTGCTCATACAGTTAAAGAAATATTGAAATTAATTGAATTAGCTATACCAGATGTAGCTAGTAGGAATGTTTATTTAGTTGGCGGAGGTTCTGTTTTATTCAAAGAAATAATTGATTTTTTGAATAAAGATGGGCAGACTGATATAAAAGCAGAGCTTGTTGGTAATATTGATGAGTTAATATATGCGAATGTAGCAGGATATCATATGCAGTTATAAATAATTAGGGACATTTTTGTCCCTTTTTTAATTCATAGATAACATCAAAACTGATACTTGAGAATAAATCTTATATTTCTACAATATTTACTATTTTATATATCAAAATAAAATAATATCCATTAACAACTTTTCATCTTATCTATATATAGTTGACAAAATCAAAAAATTACTTGCATTTTATCAACATATAGATTACAATACTAGGCATAACAACTAAATAAAGAAAAAAGCACCTAACTCACGCAAGAGTTAAATGCTTTGCTAGGTTCTTATTAAGATGTGACAATCTTAACAAGTAACTAATGATATAAGAGTTATCATAGTTAACGTATAACGCAACCTTAAAATACTTAATTAAGTACTTTTATTATACCAAAAGTTATACGAAAAATCAATACTATTTCAATATTTTCTTGAAGTATTTGTTGAATTTACAAGGCTTGACTCTTTTGTCATAGCCTTTTCTTTTTTATAAAAATTATTAGAAAGGAGTTGAAATCTTTGAATTTAAGGTATAGTAATTGTAAAATTAACAATCAAATTATAGACAATATACTAAAAAGTAATATTACCTCATATCAGATTGATATACTCCTCTGGTTAGCACGTAGACAAAATAATTTTGGTAAAATATCAGAAGTAAAATATTATGATGTTTGTAATGATATTGGTATGAGTAATCAAGAATATTATGATGCTATATATGGTTTAGTTAATTTAGGATTCATCCGCATTATAGAAAGAAGCTATAAATATGGATGGGATATTGAAATACTAGATAATGCTAATTTTAATGAAACCCATGATAAACAAAGATATTTAAACATAAACAGAGCTGTATTATATTCCAAGAAGTTTCGAAGTTTAAAAGCCAACGAGAAAAAATTGGTTTTAAAAGTTGCTTTAGAGAAATTGAATAATAAAGATTTCTTTTTGAAACTATCCACCCTCTCCAAATGGATTGGAATTGATAATAAACAACTAATTAAATCTTACATAAGCAAGTTAAAATCTCTTTTTGAAATTACTTTCAGCAAACATACAGGAATATTTATATTAAAAAGTAAAATTGATATGAGGTTTGATCCGACATCTGAATTTACTCACCTATTTAGGTATAAAATAAAGACAATCTGTAGAAGAATGAAATTATTTATATACAATGAAGATATATTTGATGAAGTAATAACTATTTTTTATCAGTATCGTAAGTCTATTCATATATCTATTCTATATAGTATTATGATTAGTTCACTAGAACAGATGAAAAGTTTAGAACCTGCTCATATTAACTGGTCTGTTCAGCGCTATATCAACGAAGGAATTATATAATATCACATTTAAGACCACAATTTAGATGGTCTTATAGTTATGTGGTATTTTTTTTACGTTTTTATGTTTAAGTCCCCTACTCTGAATATAAAATGATTAACTTATTTTAAACCTAATTTTAAAATTAGCTATAAGGTTAAAATATAGAATAAAGTTTAAAATAAGGGTTGATTTTAGTATAATTTGCACAAAAGGTTAAAATTTTTTAATATTAATTGTAATTTTTTTTATGTTAGTTTTCAAGTTTTATTTAAAGAATATTTGTTGATTTTCAAGTTATATTTTAAAATATATTCACAGTTTCAAATTATATTTTAAAATTAGCTTATTTTTTCAAATATCATTTAATTTAAAAGTTAATATTAACTGTAGTTTCAATGGTTTTAGGGTCTTTTATTATTAGATCTATTTTTATTATCTTTTCTAATCTCTTACTATCTTATCTATGACCGCATTTACCAATGAAAATTAAAAGTATTATGTTGTGCTTGATTTTTTCTTTAAAATAGTATAGTATCTTAAATAAAAGGTTATAAAATTCATTTAAAGTATTACAACTAAGTACTAAAATTTTATAGTTAATCATTAAAACTTTAATATACAGTTAAACATAAGGAAAACAAGTATTAAAATTTTCTAAAGTTTTAAAAAATAGATTTAAAAGTTAAGAAATAAATTTTAAAATAAGTTAAACTGTCTAAGAAGCTATTTTAAACAAGTTTTAATGATTAGTTAAAATTTTAGAAAACTTTAATGATTAGTTAAAAAATTTTAAAAAGTTTTAATTAAAGTTTAAAATTAGATTAAAATAGCAAGAATATAAAGGGATAGGGGAGGTAGTTTTATGCCAACAACATATACTGTACAAGAAATAGCAGATGAAGCAGGAATTACAATACAAGCCGTATATAGAAATATGAGAAAAATAGAAGATGAAAATCCAAGTGCACTTGGATTTCATTTTATAAAAGAGAGTGGTAGTAAAGCAGTTACAGAAACAGGTAGAGAATTATTATTAAGCAAATTAAGAACCAATCCCGAATATAAAAAAAGAACTATTAAAGAAGAAAGAAGGAATATTGAAAGAGAAGTTGCTTCAGATATTGTTTTGGATACATTAAGAGAAAAAATAGAACAACTCCAAGAAGATGTGCGAGAAAAAGATAAGAAAATAGAAGAATATAAACTAGAAGCAAGGGAAAGCAAAGATGAAATGAATAAAGAGAGGGAATATAGCAGGAGACTTTCAACTGAATTAATGACATTAGCTTCACAATTAACAGAGTTGAATAGAAATAATCAAGTATTATTATTGAACAAGCAGCAGGAAACTTTCTCTGAGGATATAATTGTAAACGAAACAGTAACAGATCCAACAAATGAAAAGAAAGAAGAAAATAACAATGTAGAAAATTCTTCACCAATAGAAGAAAAAAAATCATTTTGGGGAAAAATATTTAAAGGAAAATGAAAATAGAGTGGAGTTTGATGGTTTTAAGGTTTTTAAGGTTTAAAAAAATATAATTTAAATGTATTTGTCTGCTAATATATGGTATATGTGTCCTTTGGTTACGATATATTTATTTGCACTAAGAAAAAAAGGTTTGAAAATTTTAAAATTTAAATATATTTGTTTGCTGATACACTATTCATGTGTATTTTGGTTGTGATATGCGTATTTACAAATGGGATTTAAATATATTCCAAATATCTTCATTAAGCATACTTTTCCCATCTCACTAAATTCAATGTTGTTGGCAAGCCTAAAATATTTTTGCTAAGATTTAATTTTCAAAAGAGTATAGATATTGTATATGATATATTTAAAACGTTTCTCAGGTGTTATTATATGTTTTTGGATATAATTATCCATTAAATATAAAAATGGCTATAACATAGCTTTAAATTGTTAAAAACAACATGTAGGTATTTTACCTTGTATTTTTGCTTATAAAATGTGTCAAAATAAAATATTTTTCCGTTTTTCATTGACAATATAAAGAAAATAGTATATCATGCCATTTAGATAAATATTGTAGCGTAGCTTGCTATTACACCATATTCAATATTGTATACGCACCGCTACCTATATCAGTCTAAAAAAAAGTAAAAGAAACAATATTGTGTAAAAAATAAAATATAAGGAGGAAAAGTATCAATAAAGTGAATTATGTACAACAATGAATCGGTCAATACAACAATGAGATAGGTAAGACACATATACACGTTCAATACAACAATGAATATATATATTATATATACTATAATAAGATTCATATAGTAGGTAAGACACATATATAGTGTAAATATACATCTTAGATATCATAGGATACATATATGACATATTAGTAGACGAATTAAATTTAATTTTATTTTTTATTTTTTTGTTTAGGGTTTGAATCTTATTAAAAGAATCTTATTAAGAAGTATTCTTAGAGAATCTTATTGGTAGGGAACCAAAGTACCCATAGTCTTGGAACCAAAGTACCCATAGTCTTGGAACCAAAGTACCCATAGTCTTGGAACCAAAGTACCCATAGTCTAATTTAAAAAACGAAAAGGAGAATGTAAATGAAAAAATTTGTAAGAAGTGACAATGAGCTGCGAAAGAAAATATTGAAAATTTATATGAAGGAGGTTTTCTACTGATTAATAGCGGAATATTGGGAGAGAATAGTGAATACTGGTTTCCTAAAGAACTGTGGTTCAAGGAAACAGAGAGAAGTAAAGCTGCTGTAAAAAGGGAAAAATTAGGTTTAAAATCTAAAAAAGGAAAAGAATTTAGTTGGGGAGAGGGTATTTAAGAGAGGGTGAAATAAAATAAAAGGATTTACAAAAATTGATAACGAATTAAGAGATGAACTGGTAAAAAAATACGGTATATACACTTCATTCATATATCAGGTTATTTTATCATTTAGGTTCAATGATAACACTTGTCATCCTTCTATAGATAAGATTGCAGAAAAATGTTCTTGTTCAATAAAAACAGTTAAAAAAAGCATAAGTTTTTTACATGATGGAGGGTATTTATTGATTAATAGTGGCGAAAAGGGCAAAGCTAATAACTACTGGTTTCCTAAAGAACCGTGGTTTGAAGAAACAGAAAAGAGCAGAGCTGCAAATAGGAGAAGTTTTAAAAAAATAAAATAATGAAAGGGATGTTTATGAAGAAAGAAAGTTATAATTTAGTAACAACAGGGAAGTTTATGGATATAGAATGTAATTTTTATGAAAAAGATGGAGAAATTTATTTAACAAGAGAGCAAATAGGTAGAGCACTGGACTACAGTAATCCGAGAAAAGCTATAGAAAAACTACATTTACGTCATAAAGAAAGACTAGATAAATATAGTATAAAAGTAATTGATAATAAAGGGAATATACCCTCCACCCAAATTGAATGGATAGGTAGTGAAAATTTAAATAAAGGTATATCTGTAACAACTTTTTATTCTAAGAAAGGGATAATGGAAATTTGTAGACATAGCCATAAACCAAAAGCAAATAATTTTATTGATTTTTGTTGGGATGTTATTGAAGAATATTACTCCTTGAATAAAGAATATCTTGCTAGACTTGATGAAGTAGAAGAAAGACTTAATGACATGGAAGATGTTCAGACAAAATTATTATCAAACCAAAAGAAAGGTGGTTGGAGTAAATGGATGTCAAAGGTAATGCCTATATTCAATCTTATGACAGACCATTTTGATATATCTTTAGGAGAATTATATCATAATCTTTTCCTAGAATTGGAGAATATATTTCCTGAGACACACTTAAACCAACTTAAAGAAGATTATTGCATAGCAAATAATTTAGTTACATGTTATACAATGGAAGTTATAGAAGCTAAAGAGGATTTACGAATGAAGATGGAATATATAATCACAGGTATATTAGGCAGACATGAATTAGAATATTCGGAAAACACAAAAAAGAAAATGGAAACTATTTTTGATTAATTTAGAAAAATAAAGTATTAAAAGGAGATTGAGGATATTGACATCAGAAAATATAATAAATTTTACTATTAGAGGGGATTATGTAATTTCCGCAAGGTATAAAAAAGAGCAAGGCAGAGTATGTCACGCAGTATCTTTGTATTTAGGGAAGAAAAATATACCATTAACTGATCTAATTATTGAAAATGAAATAATTAAGAGTGATGATGAAAGAGTTTTGACTGATATAGAGAATATAATTACCCATATGGATAAAAATAATATGTTCAGTAGATATATTGGCAGGTTCGAAGAATATATATCTTATATTAATAGGGGAATTGAAAATAAAGAGGGTAGGGAGAACATGTTTAAAAATTAATGATTGACAAAATAAAATATATTGTGGTAAAATGTGTGTGTAGGGTTAATAAATGAGAAAAAATAAAGAAAGGGGTTGACATTTGTGTGAACATAAGTTACGATTTATGTGTACTCAAAAGAGAGGTGAAAGAATGAGTTCAAAAATGGGTAGACCAACAGAAAATCCCAAGAAAGAAGTTATAAAAATAAGAGCAACAAAAGAAGATAGAGAAAAACTCTTGTATTGTTGCGAAATAATGAATAAAACACAATATGAAGTTGTAACAGAAGGGATTGACAAGGTTTATGAGGAAATAAAAAATAACACAAACCACCTCGGTTGAAAAAGTTGGTTTGTGTTATTCATACACAATCATAAGAGATTGGTAAATATATTATATCATACTTTTATGAAATTTCAAATTATTTAGGAGAAAAGTATGAGTAGCTTAATAAGATTTGAAGGAAATGAAGTAGAAGTTTTGGATGTTGGTGGAAATATTTATTTTAATCCATATCATGTAGGTAAGTGTTTAGGATTAAAGAATAGTGCTGTAAAGATGGCGATAAGTAAAATGAATGAAAACCAAGTTTCTAAACTAACAAATTCAAAAGTCAAAAATATTGATTTTAGAAAAATACATAATACAGGGGAAAATTTTCTAACTGAAAGCGGAGTTTACAAATTTATTTTTAAAAGTAATAAACCAAACGCAGAAAAATTTTCGGATTGGGTTGCTGACGAAGTATTACCTTCAATCCGTAAACATGGAGCATACTTAACACCAGAGAAAATCAAAGAGGTTTTATTAAATCCAGAAACAATTATTAATTTAGCCACAGCATTAAGGGACGAACAAGCTAAAGTTAAAACATTAGAACAAGTAAATTCTAGTTTAACACATAGTAATCAAATATTAGCAGGAGAAATTTTAGAATGGGAAGATAGAAGTTGCTTAAACAGANTAGTTA
>JGI994J12354_10002834_pt1 | contig 16550 bp, 20 predicted proteins | sample IntmicLarv3ML3BL_FD_12354 | JGI IMG/M metagenome (IMG submission 12354) | reverse complement strand
GGGGTCACAGGAACCAACGGGAAAACCACCACCGCTACCCTGCTCTACGATCTTTTCACTGGATTCGGTTACGCCTGCGGACTGCTTTCGACGGTAGTGAACAAAATTGCAGGCCGGGATATTGCCGCAACCCATACCACTCCCGACCCGCTGGAACTCAACCGCCTGTTGGCGGAAATGGTAGATGCCGGGTGCGAATACTGCTTTATGGAAGTAAGTTCCCACAGCCTGGTACAGAACCGGGTTCACGGCCTTCATTTTGTCGGCGGGATTTTTACGAACCTCACCCACGACCATCTCGACTACCACAAGACTTTTGCAGAATACCTCAAAGCCAAGAAATCATTTTTCGACATTTTGCCACAGGAGGCTTTCGCACTGACCAATATCGACGACCGAAACGGGGAGGTGATGTTGCAAAACTGCCCGGCGCGACACAAAACATACTCGCTGCGCAACAAAGCCAATTACCACTGCCGCATTATCGAATCGCACCTCGACGGGATGCTGATCGAGATAAATTCCTCGCAGGCATGGCTTCAATTTATCGGACGGTTCAACGCATACAACCTGCTGGCGATCTACGGCACAGCCATGGAACTGGGCGCATCTAAAGAGGAAACCTTACAGGTGATGAGCACTCTCAAACCGGTCGCAGGCAGGTTCGAATGTATACGCTCAGTCGACGGAAAGCTCTCGATAGTCGATTACGCCCACACTCCGGATGCCCTGCAAAACGTCCTTTCGACCATAAACGACCTGAAAGGCGGCGGTGAAATAATAACTGTAGTCGGTTGCGGAGGCGACCGGGATAATTCGAAACGCCCCGTCATGGCGCGTATAGCTGCCGAAATGAGCAACCGGGCCATACTTACTTCGGATAACCCCCGCACGGAAGACCCCGCGGAAATACTCCGCCAGATGCAGGCCGGGCTCGACCCTACCCTACTGCCCCGAACGCTGACGATCGCCGATCGACGGGAAGCGATCCGCACTGCAGTCGCCCTTGCGCGTGGCGGAGATATAATACTAATCGCCGGAAAAGGGCATGAGCCGTATCAGGAAATCGACGGGGTACGCCACCATTTCGACGACCGCCAGCAGGTTGCCGAAGCGTTCGGACCGGAACCCGCCACAAAATAGCTTTCCTTTCCCGGAACCGCATCAAAAAAATGAGAGCAAACTGCGCAAGGAACCGATAATTTTATATACTCTTCCGAAGAGTACAGTTTGTACACTTGGCGAACTTTTGTAACTTTGTGAATAATTAATAAACGAGTCTTAAACGGCAAAATATGATCTATCATATAGTAGACTACCTCAAAGGTTTTATGGACATCCCGGGCGCCGGAATGTTCAGCTACATCTCTTTCAGGTCTGCCGCCGCCATTATCCTTTCCCTTCTTATCGGCATAGTGTTCGGTAAAACCATTATCCGCCTGCTGCAACGCAAGCAGATCGGCGAAGACATACGCGATCTGGGACTCGAAGGACAACTATCTAAAAAAGGGACTCCTACTATGGGAGGCCTTATTATTTTAGGCTCGATCCTGATCCCTGTACTGCTGATCGCCGACCTCTCGAACATATACACCCAACTGATGATAGCCACCACCGTCTGGCTGGGGCTGATAGGGTTTGCCGATGACTATATCAAGGTCTTCCAGAGCAAGAAAGACGGGCTGAACGGGCGGATCAAGATACTCGGACAGGTAATGTTGGGAATTATAATCGGCACGACAATGTGGGTGAACCCGAATATCGTAGTGCGCGAGAAAGTCGACCAGGGAGTACCCGGCGAAATGATAGAGACCTCCGATATCGGCAGCGGTCGCAGGAGCGTATATATGTCCGCTCCCGAAAAATCCACGACAACCACTATACCATTCCTCAAAAACAGCGAACTCGATTACCGCGACCTTATACCCGTTGAAGGAAAATTGGGCGACACTCTGGGTTGGTTGCTTTATGTATTTATTGCTATAGTAATAATAACTGCCGTGAGCAACAGCGCGAACCTGACCGACGGATTGGACGGCCTGGCCACGGGGGTTTCGGCGCCCATAGGCGTTGTATTGGCGTTGCTTGCCTACTTATCCGGAAACATTATTTACGCCGAATATCTCGACATCCCGCATATTCCCGGCAGCGGCGAACTGACGGTCTTCGGGGCGGCGTTTGTAGGGGCGCTTATCGGTTTCCTATGGTATAACGGTTACCCAGCGCAGGTTTTCATGGGCGACACGGGCAGTCTTGCAATAGGGGGAATTATAGCCACTATGGCGCTGCTTATACGCAAAGAACTCCTTATCCCTATACTCTGCGGTATTTACTTTATCGAAAGCGTTTCGGTAATAGTCCAGGTCGGGTGGTTCAAATACACCAAACGAAGGTATGGCGAGGGGCGGCGGGTGCTGCTAATGTCGCCGTTGCACCACCATTACCAGAAAAAAGGCTGCAACGAGGTGAAAATCGTTATCCGTTTCTGGATAATCCAACTTCTTCTGGCGGCTTTCACGCTGATGACCCTCAAGATACGCTAACGCCCATGGAAAAGATCGTAGTACTCGGAGGAGGCGAAAGCGGCATCGGATCGGCGATCCTTGCTAAAGTCAAAGGCCACGAAGTATTCCTCTCAGACGGCGGAACCATCAAAGAGCGATATCGCAACAGGTTAGACGACTACGAAATTCCATTCGAAGAGGGCGGTCATACTATGGCTAAGATCCTCGGGGCGGACACTGTCATAAAAAGTCCGGGTATTCCCGATAAAGCACAAGCGGTTCGGGAGATCGTTTCTGCCGACATTCCCGTTATATCGGAAATAGAATTCGCCGGACGTTACTGCACTTCGAAAAAGATTTGTATCACCGGCAGCAATGGTAAAACTACGACCACGACCCTTATCTACGAAATAATGCGCCGCGCGGGAATGGATGTTGCCGTGGCTGGAAACATCGGAGAAAGTTTAGCATACAAAATCGCCACGGCCGCCTCGCAACCCGAATGGTATGTGCTCGAATTGAGCAGTTTTCAACTCGACGGGATGTACGATTTCAGGGCGGATATAGCTCTTCTGCTCAACATCACCCCCGACCATCTGGATCGCTACGATTATAAATTCGAAAATTATGCCCGCAGTAAAATGCGCATTACCCGTAACCAGCACCCACAAGACACATTTATTTATAATGCGGATGATTCGGCCGTGCTGGGTATGCTGGATGAAACTGAAATTCAGGCATCCCGGGTTCCTTTCTCAGTAAAGAAGACGGCCGGGGCGTATTTCGACGGAACGATGTTGCATTACGGGGATTTCTGCATCGAGGCGTCCGAGATAAAGATCAAAGGACTCCACAATATAGCGAATGCCCTCGCGGCAATCGCGGCAACGATAAATGCGGGTGTTCCCGCAGAAAAAATCAAGGAGACTCTGCGTGATTTCGGCGGAGTAGAACACCGGCTCGAACCGGTTGCAACCATAAACGGGGTGGAATACATCAACGATTCGAAGGCTACCAACGTAGATTCCACTTGGTTTGCACTCGAAAGTATGACACGGCCAACGGTGTGGATCGCCGGGGGAACGGATAAAGGGAACGACTACTCCACCCTGCTGAAGGTGGCTCGTAAAAATGTCAAAACGCTTGTCTGCATGGGGGTCGATAACTCCAAACTCCTGAAATCTTTTGAGGGGGTCGTTCCCGTTATCGAAGATACCAGTTCATTGGATAACGCGATGGCGGCCGTAACCCGGCACGCCCGCAGCGGAGACACCGTCCTGCTATCGCCGGCATGCGCCAGCTTCGACCTGTTCCTCAATTACGAGCAGCGCGGTGAGCTGTTCAAAGAAAAAGTGCGGGAATTGGGAAAAAGCGGAAAGTAAAATACTTCGGACCCGAATCTTTACAACTCTATTTCGGTCTCAAAATTATCATAAACTATTTTCCCGGGGAAGGGGGAAGGGGAAGGATTTTTCCCTTGCTTTAATCAAAAGAATTCCTCGGGCTTGCCCCGGGGTAGTTCATTATAAATGGTTCAATATTAGTTGAGCGGTGATCTTTCCAACTCATCTAGTAAATCAGGTTCAAGGTTAGTTAAGGATGCTCTGTAATCAATCAATACCCACCACCTAGCCAGTTCGTTATATTATTGCCTTTGCATTCGCAGCCAGCGGAGTGACGCAGTCCTCCGCGCCGAGTGGCTGCGGACTGCCAGCCTCAATAACGAGACTGATATTCAACTAGAGGCTTAATGGTTAACATGACGTAAGATTATGAAATATAAATAATTGCATACTTCTTAACGCCACTTTTGAACGTTAAGCCCAAAATGTCCATTAAGCCGAATCCTTAATTATAGTGGCCTAAACCACCATACACTTTAAGTGCATGGGTTTAATACGACGAATGAAATTCGTCTGTGCGGACTGCATGCAACTCGGGTGTAAAACTAAAAGAGTACAAAACGTAGCTTTAGCGATAAAGGTTTTTAGAAACTAAAGTTGCTGCAATAAACTGCCTCGCAGCAGAGCTACGAGATATCATACAAGGAACTGCGCCCCGCAGCGGCGCTCATCTCTGCGGCTCGGCACAAAGTGCCAATACCCGCAGCCGCAGAGATGAAAAAGAAAATGCGAAGCAGAGCTTCGAGGAATTAAACCTCGAATTTTATTAAGATACAGGGGTTTAACCGAAAACCAGATAATAAAAAAAAGGTGGAATGTCTGACACATTCCACCTTTTCAAATATTTATCGGTAAGCAAACCTCTTCCCGGATTACCGGAGAGCTGCCTCTAACCTGTATAATTACTCAGCTTTAGGCTCTTCAACCGGAGCTTCGACGGCTGCTGCTTCCGCAACTGGCTCTTCCGCTACAGGAGGAGCTTCAACTGCTACTGCTTCAGCTTTCGCCTTGGCAGCTTTAGCCGGTTTGGCTTCTTTAGCCTCCGCTACAGGAGCTTGTTCGGCTGCAGTATCAGCTGGTTTTGCAGCTGGTCTCTCTGCCGCAGGTTTAGCAACACCGCCTGCACGACGAGTACGAGGTTTCTTGGTTGCTGCAGCTTTTGTGTCCGAGGTGTAGGTTTCGTTGAAATCTACTAGTTCGATAAAACACATCTCTGCCGCGTCGCCCTGACGGAAACCTAGCTTAAGGATGCGGGTGTAACCTCCCGGACGATCGGCGATCTTAGGCGCTATTTCCCTGAAAAGTTCGGTAACCGCTTCTTTGTTTTTGAGATAGCTGAACACCATACGGCGCTGGTGGGTAGTATCCTCTTTGGATTTTGTTATCAGAGGCTCCACATAGGTACGCAGTGCCTTTGCCTTTGCAAGTGTCGTTTTGATACGCTTGTGAATAATGAGTGAGGTTGCCATGTTGGCCATCATCGCTTTACGGTGAGAGCTTTGGCGGCCCAGGTGGTTGATTTTCTTATTGTGTCTCATTAGTATAGTTATTCTTTGTCAAGTTTGTACTTAGCCACGTCCATACCGAAATGCAGGTCGTGTTTATCGAGCAGTTCGTCGAGCTCGGATAGAGATTTCTTACCGAAATTACGGAACTTCAGCAGGTCGTTGCGATGGAAACGCACCAACTCGCCAAGGGTTTCCACTTCGGCCGCTTTCAGACAGTTAAGCGCACGAACCGACAGATCGTGTTCGGTGAGCTTGGTCTTGAGCAGCTGGCGCATGTGGAGTATATCCTCGTCGAATTCTTCGGGTGTCATTTTCTCCTGTGCGTCCACGGTGATCTTCTCGTCTGAGAAGAGCATGAAGTGGTGGATCAGTATTTTCGCGGCTTCCTTGAGCGCATCTTTTGGATTGATCGACCCGTCGGTAGTGATTTCGAAAACCAGTTTTTCGTAGTCGGTTTTCTGTTCTACGCGGTAATTTTCCACCGAGTACTTAACGTTCTTGATGGGTGTATGGATCGAGTCTATCGGGAGAAGTCCAATGTTTGCGTCCGCAGGGCGGTTTTCGTCTGCGGGCACATATCCACGGCCTTTACCTATGGTAAGGTCCATTTGGAANTTCACATCTTCCTCCAGACGGCAGATCAACAGGTCAGGGTTCAATACTTTGAAACCTGTCATGAAGGTGGAAAGGTAACCTGCCGTAAGTTCTGTCACTCCGGCAACGTTGATGGTCACTTTCTCGCTGTCGATATTGTCTACCGTGCGAACAAGGCGAACCTGTTTAAGGTTAAGAATAATCTCTATCATCTCTTCCATCACTCCGGGTATCGAAGCGAATTCGTGATCTACGCCTGCCACTTTAACGGTGGTGATGGCGTATCCTTCGAGTGAAGAGAGCAGTATCCGACGGAGTGCGTTGCCTACAGTGATACCGAATCCGGGCTCTAAGGGACGGAATTCAAATCGTCCGAAATTTGCCGTTGATTCAAGCATGATCACTTTATCCGGCTTCTGGAATGCTAATATTGCCATAGTTTTGCTCCTTCGATTATTATTTAGTTACTATTTAGAGTATAGTTCGACGATAAGTTGCTCGTTGATATTCTCGGGGATTTCACTCCTCTCGGGAATTTGCATAAAGCGGCCGCTGAGCGATTCGCCGTTCCATTCGAGCCATGAGTAACGACTTTTTTGAAGTGAACCCAGTGAGTCTTGGATAGTTTCCATTGATTTGGATTTCTCACGAACACCTATTGTTTGTCCTGGTTTAACCCTGTATGAAGGGATATTGAGTACGTCGCCGTCAACTGTGATGTGGCGGTGCGATACCAACTGACGAGCTGCCGCGCGGGTAGGAGCGATGCCCATACGGAATACTATGTTATCCAAACGGCGTTCCAGAAGCATCAGCAGGTTAGAGCCTGTAACGCCTCCCTGGCGGGTCGCCTCTTCGAATGTAAGACGGAATTGTTTTTCGAGAACTCCGTAAATTGATTTGGCTTTCTGTTTTTCTTTCAGCTGAATACCGTACTCGGATACTTTCTTGCGTTTACGTGCAAGTCCGTGTTGTCCGGGTGGAAAATTTTTCTTTTCAAGCGATTTGTCTGGTCCGAAGATTGGTTCACCGAACTTCCTGGCTACTTTGGTTTTTGGTCCTGTATATCTTGCCATTTTATTATTACTGTTTTTTTCTAAGAAATTGTATGAAAAAGTTTACCTGTCTGAATATATAAAACGAATCAGACGCGACGGCGGGCCGGCGGACGGCATCCGTTGTGTGGCAGTGGAGTAACGTCGATGATCTCGATTACTTCGATACCCGCGCCGTTGATGGTACGGATTGCCGATTCACGACCTGCACCAGGTCCTTTTACATATACTTTCACTTTGCGCAGACCCAGGTCGTAGGCTACTTTTGCGCAATCCTGGGCAGCTGTCTGTGCTGCGTAAGGGGTGTTTTTCTTAGATCCGCGGAATCCCATTTTACCTGCGGAACTCCAACTGATTACCTGGCCTGTCGAATTTGCCAGGGTGATGATCACATTGTTGAATGTTGAGTGGATATGGGCTTGACCAAGTGCATCAACTTTGACAACACGCTTTTTAACTGATCCTGTCTTTTTTGCCATAATTGTTTAATTATTTTACTTGGTTGCTTTTTTCTTGTTTGCCACTGTTTTCTTGCGGCCCTTACGGGTACGCGCGTTGTTTTTGGTACTCTGTCCGCGAAGGGGAAGACCGATACGGTGACGGATACCACGGTAGCAACCGATATCCATTAATCGCTTAATGTTGAGCTGGATCGTAGAACGAAGTTCTCCTTCGACCCTGTATCCCTGGTCTGCGATCGCGCTACGGATAGCGTTTACCTGATCGTCTGTCCAGTCTTTTACTTTGATATTCTGGTCTATGCCTGCTTTTTCCAGGATCACGCCAGCCGTACTGCGGCCAATGCCGTAAATATACGTGAGGCCGATAACGCCTCTTTTGTTTTTGGGTAAGTCAACACCTACTATACGTGCCATAAATTACTTTCTGTTTTTTTTAGAATTTAACCCCCGGACTAACCCTGGCGCATTTTTAACTTAGGATTTTTTTTACAGATCACATACAGACGGCCTTTGCGTCTTACGATCTTGCAGTCTTCACTGCGCTTTTTGATTGATGCTCTGACTTTCATCTTGAAGTTGTCGAATTTTAATTGTTTTCTCTGTTTCGTTTCAGGTGACTTGCCTAAGTCGACCGGGCGAGGCTAAAATCGCCTGTAGTTGACTTTCGCCAGGTTGACGGATCTCGGGTCGAGGGGTCTATTTGTACCTGAAAGAGATACGTCCTTTACTCAAGTCGTAGGGCGACATCTCTACTTTCACTTTATCTCCGGGCAGAATTTTGATGTAGTGCATCCTCATTTTGCCTGAGATGTGGGCGGTGATAATATGGCCGTTGTCGAGTTCTACGCGAAACATTGCGTTCGACAGGGATTCTATTACCGTTCCGTCCTTTTCAATTGCAGCTTGTTTTGCCATTTACATTAATTGTTTTAATGGTTGCTTTCAATATATTCGAAGGTCGAGAGAACATCTACTCCTGTTTCTGTTATTGAAAAACAGAGTTCAAAGTGTGCCGAAGGCTTACGGTCGGCGGTTCTTACCGTCCATCCGTCTTTCTCAAAGACAATTGCCCGTGTTCCGAGATTTATCATCGGTTCGAGGCAAAGTACCAGTCCGGGACGTAGCAGAGGACCGCTGCCGCGCCGCCCGTAGTTGGGCAGTTGCGGTTCTTCGTGCAGGTGGCGACCGATAGCATGACCTACCATTTCGCGCACCACACTCATCCCGTGTGATTCGGCGTGGGTTTGTACCGCGTGGGAAATATCGCCAATCCTACCTCCCGGTTTTGCTGCTGCAATGCCTTTATAAAGGGCTTCTTTGGTAACCCGAAGCAGGTCTTGCTTCTCCTGGGAGATCTCGCCTACCGCAAATGTGTATGCTGAGTCGCCATTAAAACCTTTCATAACTGTACCGCAGTCTATCGATACAATGTCGCCTTCTTTAAGAGCGTAATCCGAGGGAAAACCGTGTACTACGACCTCGTTGACCGAGATACACAGTGCGTAGGGAAATCCTCCGTAGCCTTTGAAACCGGGTACTGCTCCGTGGGAAAGTATATACTCTTCGGCTATGCGGTCGAGCTCGGCGGTTGTGACTCCGGGCTTTATGTGCCTGCCTACTTCGGCCAGTGTGTGGCTCACGAGTTGGTTATTTTCCCTGAGAAGTTCGATCTCCTCTTTTGACTTCAAATTTATCATTCCAAATTTTCGAACCTGGTCGTTAAAAGCATCTGACGTTCAGACACCTGCAGATATGCCGGGCGATCCGTGGCGGGTGCTTTTAACGGCCCTGTCCATAAAAATTATGAATTCCTTCCTTTCAATCGTCCGCTTTTCATAAGTCCGTCGTAGTGGCGGAGCAGAAGGTGACTCTCGATTTGCTGCAGTGTATCGAGAACTACCCCTACAAGGATCAAAAGTGATGTACCTCCGTAGAAAAGGGCAAATTGACCGTCTACGCCGATCATGTGGGCGAATACGGGGAGAATGGCTATAATGGCAAGTGAGATAGATCCCGGAAGGGTAATCCTTGTCATTATGGTATCAAGGTAATGGGATGTTTGTTTGCCCGGTTTGATACCTGGGATGAATCCGCCGTTACGTTTCATATCTTCGGCCATTTGATTGGTATTAACCGTGATCGCGGTGTAGAAGTAGGTAAAAAGAACCACTAATATACCAAAGATCAGGTTATACCAGAAACCGTACATATTACCGAAAACGGCAGCAATTCCTTGTGTTGCCTCGAACCGGCCGAAAAGGGCGGGAAGAAACATTATCGCCTGGGCGAAGATGATAGGCATAACGCCAGCGGCATTTATTTTCAGGGGGATGTATTGCCGTACACCTCCGTACTGTTTGTTGCCTACGATACGTTTAGCGTATTGAACCGGTACACGGCGAACCGCCTGTACGATTGCTATAGTCGCTGCGAAAACAAGGAACAAAAGGACAAGTTCGACGATAAGCATCACGAATCCGCCGCCTGCTGTGGTGAAACGGTTGTTCACCTCCGCCAGAAAAGATTGAGGGAGACGGGCGATGATACCTACCATAATGATAAGTGATACTCCGTTTCCGATACCTTTGTCGGTGATCTTTTCCCCGAGCCACATCACGAACATGGTTCCGGCGATAAGCACAACGGTAGCTGTAATGGTGAACAGCGCTCCGCTCATGACAAACGCCGATTGCGGAAGGGTTGTGTGCAGGTTGACCAGGTATGCGGGTCCCTGAAGCAGGAGGATACCTATGGTCAGGTAGCGGGTCCATTGATTTATCTTACGGCGTCCGCTCTCTCCTTCTTTCTGAAGTTTCTGGAAATAAGGGATCGCTATACCCAGAAGTTGGATAACGATCGAAGCTGAGATGTAGGGCATGATCCCCAACGCGAAAATCGATGCGTTGGAGAATGCGCCACCCGAGAAAATATCGAGCAGTCCGAGGATACCGCCGCCTTCGGTCTGGCTCTGAAGAGCCGAGATCTCTGCCGGGTTGATACCTGGAATAACTACAAAGCTGCCAAGGCGGAAGATAAGAAGTAATCCAAACGTGTAGAGGATCCTGTTACGGAGTTCCTCTATCTTAAAAATATTCCTTATGGTTTCTATTAGCTTTTTCATCGGCTTATAGTGTTACGGCTGTTCCTCCGAGGGCTTCTACCGCTGCTGTGGCCGATTTTGAAAACGCGTGAGCGGTAAGATCCACTTTAGAGGTGAGCGTACCGTTTCCGAGTATTTTCACTTTGTCGTTTTTAGAAACCAGTCCGGCGGTGTATAGTTCTTCTATGCCGATTTTAGTAACGTTTTGTTTTGCGACAACCGCCTCGATCAACGAGAGGTTGATGGCTTTGTATTCTACTTTATTGATATTAGTAAAACCAAATTTTGGCAGACGGCGCTGAAGCGGCATCTGGCCTCCTTCGAAACCGCGTTTACGGCTGTATCCTGAACGCGACTGGGCACCTTTGTGACCGCGTGTCGATGTGCCGCCGCGACCGGAACCTTGTCCGCGACCGATCCGTTTCTCGCTGTGAGTCGAGCCTTTGGCTGGTTTAAGATTGCTGAGATTCATTTCTTTACTTATTTTACTTCTTCGATTGAAACTAAGTGTTTAACTTTTTCGACCATACCCATTATCTGGACATTGGCATTATGCTCTACCGTCTGGCGGATTTTGCGAAGCCCGAGCGCGTCGAGGTTAGCCTTCTGCAATTTAGTTGCTCCAATACGGCTTTTTATCTGTGTAATTTTAACTTTTGCCATTTTTATCGTCTTAGCCGTTAAATACTTTATTGAGTGATATTCCTCTTACCTGGGCAACGGTGTATGCGTCGCGCAGTTCGAGAAGGGCTGCAAAAGTAGCTTTCACAAGGTTGTGAGGGTTCGAAGAACCTTTACTTTTTGCAAGCACGTTGCGGATACCTACGCTTTCGAGCACGGCACGCATCGCACCACCGGCGATAACACCGGTACCGGCAGATGCCGGGCGCAGAAGAACTTCCGAGCCGCTGTAGCGGGCTTCCTGTTCGTGAGGTATGGTTCCTTTGAGTACCGGAACTTTGATCAGGTTCTTTTTAGCGTCTTCCACCCCTTTGGCGATAGCCGAGGTGACTTCGCTGGCTTTTCCCAGGCCGTAACCTACGATTCCGTTTTCGTTGCCGACCACTACGATCGCCGAGAAACTGAACGTACGGCCACCCTTGGTGACCTTGGTAACACGCTGGATGCTAACCAGGCGGTCTTTGAGTTCAAGATCGCTGGTCCTTACTTTCTTTATGTTGTTCTGTGACATACTATATTATTATGTTAGAATTTAAGGCCGCCTTCACGGGCAGCATCCGCTAGTTGTTTAACTCGTCCGTGGTAGAGGTATCCGTTACGGTCGAAAGCCACTGCGGTGACACCTGCCTTGGCCGAGCGTTCGGCCACAAGTTTACCCACCTGGGCGGCAACCTGTGATTTGTTCAGACCTGTGAGTTTATCCGAAATCTCTTTGTCCGTAGATGATGCGCTGGCAAGTGTAACACCTTTGGTGTCGTCGATAACCTGCGCGTAGATCTGTTTGTTGCTGCGGAAAACCGAAAGGCGTGGAGTCTCAGGGGTTCCGTTTATTGTTTTACGCACACGCATCTTAATGCGTTTACGTCTTTCTATTTTAGTTAGAGCCATTGTTTACGTACTATTTAGCGTTAGCGGACTTACCTGCTTTGCGGCGCAATTGTTCGCCGACGAACTTGATACCTTTACCTTTATATGGTTCCGGTTTACGCAGTGAGCGGATCTTGGCCGCAACTTGTCCAATCAGTTGTTTGTCGTTACTGCGCAGAGTAATGATAGGATTCCCTTTTTTCTCGGCAACAGCTTCTGCTTTCACCGCATCAGGAATCATGAAGTGTATATCGTGTGAATAACCCAGATTCATCTCGATTATCTGACCTTTCACTTCGGCACGGTAACCTACCCCTACGAGTTCCTGGCGGGTAATGTACCCTTCGGATACTCCGACAACCATATTGTTGATGAGAGAGCGGTAAAGCCCGTGCATCGAGCGGTGGCGGGGACTATCGGTCGGACGGCTCATGGTCACAACGTTGTCTTCAACGTTTACCTTGATGTCCGGATCAACCTTCTGGGAAAGTTCTCCCAGCGGTCCTTTAACACTGACCGTATTGTCGGCGGCTACTTTAATGGTAACGCCCGACGGCAGGTTTACAGGTAATTTTCCAATTCTTGACATTCTATTCTGATTCTTTATTTATTAGTATACGTAACAGAGCACCTCGCCGCCTACGTTTTCGCTGCGGGCTTGTTTGTCGGTCATTACACCTTTGGAAGTGGATACGACCGCCACGCCGAGGCCATTCAGAACGCGTGGCATTTGAGCCGCGTTCGAATAGTGGCGAAGGCCGGGACGACTTGCACGTGTAATGGATTTGATAGCCGGAGTTTTAGTTTCCGGGTGATACTTGAGGGCGATTTTGATTTTGGCAAAACCTTTCTCGTCGGTATCAAATTTGTAAGCAAGTATATACCCCTGTTCGTGGAGTATACGTGTGATCTCTTGCTTAATCTTCGAGCCGGGAGCTTCAACCACTTTGTGGTTGGCTTTCACCGCGTTTCTGATACGAGTCAGAAAATCTGCAACTGGATCAGTCATTTTTGATTAGTGAATGATTGGGTAAATAATTTAAACTCAGCATACTAAACTCATGGAACCCGTCATCCGGGCACCTTTTCATCGGATACTAAGAGGGGCAAAAGTATAAATTAAACATTAATAATCAAAATTTTAAGGATCTTTTTGTAATATTTTACGGGTAATGAGTCTAGTAAAATAAATAATGCTCAATCGGGAGACTCGGATGATTATTTCGAGGGAAATTTGATTTTCCGGATCGCAAGTGTAAATATTTCATACACCTATGTATAATATTTATATATTCCGCAGAGCCGGTCACCTGACGTATCATCATGACACTACGCCTCTTACATAAAATGGCAGGCTTTTTGCAGAAAAAACATTTAACAGCTAACCATGAAAAAACTAACCATGAAAAAATTACTTACCCTTATCAGCCTTGTTCTGTTGTGTGGCATGACGGCGGCAATGGCACAAAATTTCACATCGAAAAAATTTAAAGGTTCCCAAATCACAGGGGTCGAAGTGCAGGGAATATTCGAGGTTAATATACGCCAGGACTCCGCTACCGGAGCAGTAGTAAGCATTCCGAAGGAATATAAGGAAAACCTTGTGTTCGAACTCTCGGACGACGGAATACTGAAAATAGGATTTAAAGGTCGGGTGAATATGGATTGGGGCGATCTTAGAGGCAAGGATATGAAATTCACAGCGGAGATANCTTGCACCACGCTGGAAAAACTTACNGCNCNNGGAATGACATCCGTAACGGTNGAAGGCAAAATCACGACATCAAAATTAGAAGCCACCGCAGAAGGAATGTCTAAGATTACAACCACAGAAATGCTGGTGCTCGCAAATGATATGTCATTGACCGTTAACGGGATGTCGAAAATGGACATGAACGCAAAGGTGACCGGCGACACCCGGGTCTGCGTAAACGGAATGTCGAAGCTCTCGCTCAGCGGCAGCACCAAAAATTATAATTACGAGGTCAACGGTATGTCGAGCCTGGAAAGCAAAGATTTTATATCCTCGGGCAATGTCAACGGTTCGACCGCCGGAATGTCAAGNGCAAACGTTGCATCCGCGAATTAGACTTTCGGTAGATTTTTGCGAAATGGGTTTTATGAATTGAAAACAATGTTATACCTTCACGACATAAAATCAGAAACTGTCTAAATTTTGTTCTTTAGGATTGTATTATAGTCTATTTTGCGATGATTTTTCACTGCGAAACGAGGCGAATAGTGGTTCCATTTAACACGTTTCGCAATTAAAAAGTGCGCGAAAGAGGCATAACAAAATAGTAGAATAAATTTTAAATAGTTTCATATATAACTTCAAAAAATGAACCGTTTTTTATTGACCGTCAGTATTGTTCTTTCGGGCATACTTTCCGCTTCGGCTGCGAATAATATTACAACGACAACCAAATTCACAGGTTCCGAAATAAGAAACATCAAAATCTCCAGCATGTGCAAAGCGGTGATACGCCAAGGCCTTACGACAGGCGCAACGGTGAGCGTTTCGGAAGATTATCAGGACAAGCTGATCTTCGATCTGACGGATGACGGCACACTGACTATCGAAATTTCGGAAGACACTATGATTTGGGGAAAGAAATTCCGGCTCACGGCGGACATCACCTGCACCACGCTCGAAAAGCTGAACGTCAAGGGAATGGCCCAAGTGACGATCGAAGGGCCGGTGGTAACCGAGAACCTCGACATCTGCCTTTCGGGATTAGCCAAAGTGAATTTCCTCAACCACCTGGCGGTTAAAAATAATCTCACCCTCGAATCGAACGGCATTTCGGAGCTCAAGGCAAAATCAATCGCCGTTCCTGAATCCTGCTTAAAACTTTCCGGGATATCCAAAGTCAATATCGAAGGAAAAACCGACGAGCTCGATCTGACCATGTCGGAATATTCCAGCCTGAAAAACATACGGTTTCACACCACCCGGCTAAAAAATTATTATGTGGATAGCTACTCCGAAGTACTAATCACTTTCGATGGCCTTAAACTGACAAAAAAAAGAATCCAACCATAATCCGCGGCCTCGCTCCTGAATACAGGTCCGCAAAAACACAGAAAACATGAAACATCTACTTACCCTTGTTTTTGCACTGCTACTATACCCCGACCAGGCCTATGCCCAGTACGAAGACGTGGTCAGCGAGCTTTTCGCCGGCCAAAAGATTACCGGCATCGACGCATCCGGCTCTTTTAACATCACCATCAGGCAGGGTAGTCAGACAGGGGTCAAAGTAACGATACCATATGAACTCAAAGACAAAACGGTTCTCGAACTCCAGGACAACGGAACCGTCAAACTTGGTTTCAAAGATATCAAAAAGAATTACCGGTTCCCGGATGATATCATAGCCGAGATCACCTGCTCTTCGTTGGAATTTATCCAGCTTACGGGCACTTGCAAATTAACCCTTCCCAGCAGGATAAACGGCAATAAACTCGACCTGCGCCTTTCGGGGTCCTCCGAAGTCGAAGCCTTCGAACCCTTCAATATAGCCACCAACCTGACTACGCGGATATCGGGATCGTCCAAAGTCTATATGAATACCATCGTAGGTTCGACCGCGCGCCTGACTCTTTCCGGAAATTCCATAGCCAACCTTCAGGGATCGGCCATCACTATGTTTATCGAAGCATCCGGCATGTCAAAGATGCAAGCCGAAGAATTTATCGTGAAAGACGTTACGGTGACCGCAAGCGGAAATACGGTGCTGGATGTTTACGCCCGGCTGCACCTGAATATTACCGCCACAGGCAACGCCCGGGTCGGGTATATAGGAACAGCCATGGTCAACGCCTCGTCGTCGGGAATGGCCAGAATAATGAATAAATAAAAATTAAGGATTATGAAGAAATTATTACTGGCGCTCTCGTGCGCATTATTGGCAAACTTCGCTTTCGCCGCGGATGAAGTCATCACCCTGAAAAAATTCGAAGGAAAGAACATAACGGGAATCGAAGGATCGACAGGATTCCAGATAACGGTAAAACAGGGCTCGTCGACAGGCGCTACCGTAAAAATATCTAAGAAATTCGAAGACAGGCTGATCTTCGAACTCGACAGGAACGGCACGTTACGCATTGGTATTAAAACGGACAGGAACGGAATTAATATAAGCGAAGGCGACGTGGTAACCGCCGAAGTGGTATGCCAGACTATTGAGAGGATTTCGGCATCTTCCGGGTCCAATATAAGCCTCGAAGGCGACTATACGACCAAAAGCCTCAGCGCCACGGCATCGGCAGGCTCACAAATCAGCAACTCAGGTAAAATAACCGTCAACGGCAATATAATCCAAAAAAGCTCGGCGGGGGCGGGGTGTAATCTACGAGTTATAAAAGCCGTTA
>JGI994J12354_10002833_pt1 | contig 16555 bp, 19 predicted proteins | sample IntmicLarv3ML3BL_FD_12354 | JGI IMG/M metagenome (IMG submission 12354) | reverse complement strand
TTTCGTGCATCCCATTTACAATCCGCTGGCAGGCCTCGACTTCCGCCGGGGTCATTCTGGTGTTCTCAACGAGGTCGCCGTCTGAAACGATGGCGTAGAGGGGAACGCTTCGGACGAAGTTGCCTTTGTCGTCGCGCTCGCCTACGGTCTTGTAGTGGACAAGGCTTTGACCTTCTTCCAATTTGATTGCCATGGTGTGTTCCTCCTTAAATATACGGCGTGATGTCCGCCAACGCGACCGGGTTAAGGCGCAGGGTGGTAACTTCCACCATAAAGGTAACGCTGTCGTCGTCCTGCGGCCTATCCTCGTATGCGCCCTTAGCGATGATTTGCACCCCGAAATCGGTGTTGCTGGTGAATTGGTCGCTCATTGTGCTTTCCTCCGTTCTTAGATTTGTGATTATTTGTCACAATTGGTTTTGCCGCTTGAACGCTCCTCTTGCACAGGGGCGTTCATTTTTGTTACCCACACGCTATCAAGAACAATTTTAATTCCTTCTCCCGCATACAATTTCAACTCGACAGTCGGGAGTTCTCCCGCCTTCATGTGAAGGGTGAGCTCCGTACAGTTCTTGACCGGCGCTCCGCCAATCAGAATGTCGCATAATCCAAATTTGGTGCTGGTTATAGATAGGCTCTTTCCTTTTTCTTCAAACATCTCTTCACCTCCCTGTTTTTGCCGGGATTTGCCGCCCGGCTCGGCTTGCTTTAATTAAAGGTAAAAAGCGTAATACGCAAACTCGCCGTTGCTGCCTCTTACATCCCTTACCTTTATGCCAATGTTCGAGAGCGCTTCTGACAGTTCAGAGCCGAAGGAGCCTTTGGTGTAAAGCCCGGCTTTCGCGGCAAGGTCAAACAGATGGTTGCGCTCAATGCCTGTAATTTCTTTTGGAAGCTTCGCGAAGGTTGCTTTTAGCCAGTTTTCGCACCAGGTGATTTTCTTTTCGTTTCGCATTTTCTTTTCCTCCTTGTTGTGGTGGGGTTTTCGTTGTAGTACTTTTTGAAGTGTGGTATAATGCTCCCGAAAGGGGGTGAGTTTATGAGCGCATTTTGGCTTCATGTCTGTGAAAACGGACACGACAAACTGGACAGGTACGGATTTGTCAAAAGTGAGTTTTGCGAAATTTGCGGCGCGTCAGTGCTTGAAAAGTGCCCGACTTGCAATAACTTCATCATGCACGTGGATTACGGTATGCCCACGGTCGGAACGCCCGATTACACAAGGCCGCTGTTTTGCAAGCACTGCGGAAAGCCGTATCCTTGGACGGCGGCAATCATCGAGGCCGCGACAATGGCGTTGGAAGATGATGACATTCTGACAGATGAAGAGAAATCCAAAGCCATCGCAACGATTCCAGATTTGATAGTGGACAACCCAAAGACGACTGCCGCAGCAAACCGAATGAAGAAGATTCTAAGCGGTGCCGGGAACGTGACAAAGGATGTTTTCACAAAGGTTGTCTCTTCCGTCCTGACGGATGTCGCAAAGGAACTAATGGGGCTTCAATAACAGCTTTAAGCCGGGGCATTTTTCTTCACCGCAATTGTGCTTCTTATTCAGAACCCAGCAATCGCAATCGGCTTTCAACTTCCGTCCGCAGCTTTTGCAGAAGTTTGCGGACGGTTTGTTTTTTTCGTGGTTGCAGGCCATGTGGTTCCCTCCTAACTCTCGCGGTCGTTTGCGCGGATGTTGTATGTTTCATTGATTTGTGCTATAATCCCTCTGAAAGGGGGTGATAAAATGACTGACAACGAAAAGCGCGCGCATGATTTGACCATGGCGATGTTCTCGTATGCGATTCGCAAGGATGTTAAGCTTCATGTTGATGGAATCAAGCTTAACGACCAAGGCGAAACGGTTATCAATGCCGCTAAAGTGTATCAAGCGCTGTATCCGCAGATTCTTGCTGACCTTGAGAAATCCTAAGCACATGGCTCTGCCGCTCTTGTATTGCTACTACGAGGGCGGCTATTTCTTTGGGGTCGCCTGTGATTGTCAGTTGCATTTGCTTTCACCTCCTGTTTTGTGGTGGGTTTTGCCCTAACTCGCTCGTTCGTGGTCGTCTGTCGCAAAAAGAAACGCAAACGGCTTATCAAAGAAATTGCAATACGCAATACATTCTTTTGGTGTGAAGCGACCAGATCGCATTTTTTGTTCGTATGCCCTTCTGCTCACCCCGATAATTTTTGCCATTTCCTCATTGCTCAATCTGCAGATGGCTTTTTGCCCTATAATATTTGGATACATTTCACGCACCCCCTTTTAAGTTCTCGTTTTGCGAACCTCCGTCTATATAATAATCTCATTTTGCGAACTTGTCAAGTGTTTTTTTAAAAAAAGTTTGCAAAATGGGAACTTTTTTATTGACTTGTCTTGCAATCTGTGTTTTAATGTAGTCGAGGTGATATAAATGTTGTTCCACGAAAGCTTAAAGAAATATCGAAACCAGAGCGGACTTACGCAGTTACAGCTCGCCGAAAAGATAGGCGTTGCCAAATCAACAATAGCGGGATATGAAAACGGAAGTAGAGAGCCGGACGTCCACAAGATTAAAGCCATCGCTTCCGCTCTCGCGATAACGGGCGATGACTTACTCGGCACACGCCCACCCGCTCGCGACCCCAACATCCACCCCTACCACCCCACCCACCGCATCCCCATTCTTGGCCGTGTTGCCGCAGGGCTGCCTATTTACGCCGAGGAACACATCGAGGGCTATACATATACCGAACTCAACGGCGGCGCGGAATACTTCGCCCTGCGCGTTGTGGGGGACAGTATGACCGCTCTGCACATCATCCCCGGCTGCCTGGTCATTGTGCGCAAGCAAGAGGTTGCCAACAACGGCGCTATCGCGGTGGTACTTGTGGACGAAGAGGACGCGACAGTAAAGAAGTATCGCCGGGACGGCAACACCGTCACGCTCTATCCGCAGTCTCTGAACAGCTCGCATGAGCCGCAGACATACAATTTAAAGGCGCACCGAATCCGAATTCTCGGTATCATCGTGAAAATCGAGCTTTCGGTGGATGTTTTGTGATTATTCGTCACAACTCAAAAAAGCCGCTCCTTGTGAAAAGACGCGGCCAAGAGGGATATTAATAAGCTTAAAGAATGGAGGATGAACACATGAATACAGAACTCATAATGTATCAATCTGAAGATGGCGCTACAAAGATTGATGTGCGCATGGAGAATGATACTGCATGGCTCACGCAAAAGGCAATGAGCGAACTGTTTGGGGTTGGCATTCCGGCTATTAGCAAACATCTTGGGAACATCTTTGAAAGCGGTGAGCTTGACGAAAAAGTGGCTGTTTCCATTTTGGAAATGACCACTCCGCACGGTGCATTAGCCGGAAAAACACAAACAAATGAAGTTAAAATTTACAACCTCGATGTCATCATTGCAGTCGGCTATCGTGTGCGCTCACCGCGCGGCACACAGTTTCGCATCTGGGCAACCGAGCGGTTGAAAGAGTATCTTGTAAAAGGCTTCACCATGAACGATGACCTTTTAAAGCAAGCGGGCGGCGGGAATTATTGGCACGAACTGTTAGAGCGTATCCGCGACATCCGTTCCAGCGAAAAGGTGTTTTATCGGCAGTTGCTTGACCTATTCGCAACGAGTGTTGATTACAACTCACAGGCGGCGGAATGCACGCAGTTTTTCCGAATCGTGCAAAACAAGATGCACTATGCCGTGAATCAGCAAACGGCTGCGGAGCTTATCCACGCCCGCGCCGATGCGGACGCTCCTTTTGCCGGAATGAACAGCTTTTCGGGCGACCAGCCCACAAAGAAAGAGGCGTTGATTGCCAAAAACTACCTAAACGAAAAAGAGCTTGCACTTCTGAACCGCATGGTGACGGCATTTTTTGAATTGGCAGAACTTCACGCGCTGAACCACGAGCATATGTATATGCGCGACTGGCTGCCGCAGGTAGATGATTTTGCGCAGCGTTACGGCAAGGGTATTTTGCAGAACGCCGGAACGGTCAGCCATAAATCTGCCATTGAAAAAGCAACCGAGGAATACAAGAAATATCGCAAACGAATTGCCGATATGCCAACTGTCGCCGAGCGCGATTATTTGGAAAATCTAAAGCAGGTACAGAAACAGTTGAAAGACAAGCCGGAGTAAACGCAAAAAAGCCGCTCCCCAAAGCGGAGAGCGGCGAAAAGGGCAGCTGCTGAAATTCAGTCGTTCGGAAATCCCGGACAGGTGAACGTTTTGCCGGCGTTGGCAAAATGGTCAGAAAGGAAGGAGAAAGACACCATGAACGCCGTAATCTACGCCCGATACTCATCGGGCAAGCAGACCGACCAGAGCATTGAGGGACAGCTGCGGGATTGCTATGCCTTTGCAGAACGCGAGGGCTACACGGTTATCCGCGAATACATTGACCGTGCGCTCACAGGCCGCTCCGACGACCGACCGCAGTTCCAGCAGATGATAGCGGACGCAGCCAAGCGGCAGTTCGGCGTGATTATCGTGTGGAAGCTCGACCGCTTTTCCCGCAACCGTTACGACAGCGCCATGTATAAGGCAAGGCTAAAAAAATACGGCGTTCGCGTGGTCTCCGCAACGGAGAACATCAGCGACGCGCCGGAGGGCATCATATTAGAAGGCATGCTGGAGAGCTTGGCGGAATATTATTCCGCGAACCTCGCAAACCACGTGAAGCGCGGAATGCGAGAGAGCGCCATGAAGGGGAACTCCACCGGGGGAAGCATTCCGTTCGGCTTTCGCGTTGAAAATAAGCGCTTCGTGACGGACGAGGAGCGTGCGCCCTTCCTGCGCTATGCATTCGCGCAGTATGCGGACGGCGTGCCGCTGAAGGACATCCTGGACACACTCACAGCCAAGGGGGTGCGCACCCGCAGCGGAAAGCCGCTTTCTTATGCCACCTTCCACCGGGCTTTCCATAATAAGCGCTATCTGGGCATATACACTTACAACGGAATTGAGATTCCCGGCGGCTGTGACATGCTGATTGACGAGGAAACGTTCCAGCGTGTCCAACGGCGCTTAGAGGCCACGCGCCGCGCCCCTGCGGCCAGAAAGGCGGTTGTGGAGTACTTGCTGAGCGGCAAGGTGTTCTGCGGAATGTGCGGCGCACCCATCGTTGGTGAGAGCGGACGCGGGGCAGGGGGGAGCGTGTACAATTACTACACCTGCGCCAACCGCAAGAAGCACCACAGCTGCAAAAAGAAGAATGAAAAAAAGGGCTACTTGGAATGGTATATTGTGGAACAGACCGTGCTTTACGTTCTCTCGCCGGAGCGCATTGACTTTATCGCCGAAAAGGTGGTGGAGCTGTACGACAGCGAATTTGGCAACGACCATGTGAAGGAGCTGGAGCGCAGGGTTTCCCGGCTGAATGATGAAATCCAGCAGGCCATAGATGCATCGCTGAAGGTGTCGGGCAAGCTCCGCGAACGTTATTACAAGCGACTGGAAGAGCTGCAGCTCCAGTTGGAGGAGGACGAGGCCGACCTCGCCCGGCTGCGCCTCACCGAAAGGATCCCTTTTACAGCCGAAGAGGTCAAGGCCTGGATGCGGCTGTTCTGCAACGGTGACCCGCTCGATTTTGAGTACCAGAGGCGTATAATAGACACGTTCGTTCAATCGGTTTACCTGTATGACGACAAATTGGAGATTTACTACAACCTGCAGGACGGCAAGCAAATCAGCTATATAGAGACGATTGACAGCGCAGAAGAACCACCCTTTGGCGGAGACCCCGGAAACTGTAACGGTGTTCGGATTTCACTATCAGATGGTCACCAGCTGAAACGGCAAAGAGTGGACAAGTCCTTGTGAAATAAAGGCTTGTCCACTCTTTATGTTTGCTGATTAATATGCGGAAAGTTCCGAAAACCGCATTTTAGCCCCCTGTTTTTTCGCCGGAAGAGCTGTGGTCAAGCTGTCCTGTTTTTGTGTTTTTTGGTTTCTCTTCGGGTTTTTGGGGCGGTTCGATTCAAAACTCCAGCACGGCCTTTGAATCCGGCGTGGGGTCATACATGAGGGACAGCACAAACTCCGGCAGACTTTCAAAGGGCAAGTCCACCTTTTTCAGCACGGGCTTGGCGAGGCTCTCCAGGCGCGCGATGATGGCGTAGGCCGCCGCGCCGATGGGGGTCTCGCGGGAGTAGGGCTCATCGCCCAAGTACAGATTGCGCACGACCTCCACAATCAGGTGGCGCAGGCGCACTTTTTTTGCCGCCTTGGGCACCTTGCCCGCGCAGAGCAGCAGCCGTCCCAGGCCGCCGAGCGTTATTTTATCCACAATCTTTCCTACGATTTTCAGCGGGAATTTCAGTTTGATGATGGTGTCCTTGGGGACGCTGAATTCCCCGGCGAGAATGTCGGCGAAACGGGGGATATCCGTGGCGAAGGCATCAAAAATGCTGTTGAGCATCTTGTCGAAATGGTCGCAGGTGTATTGGCGCACGCTTCTGCCGCCCAAATCCCAGTCGAAGTTTTCCACATAGATGGTGTCCACCTGCATTTGGTTGCCGTCCACCACAATTTCGCGGATGGCGGCGGGGCAGCCCACGAGCGCGCCGGTGTTGATGTCATAAAAGTGGCTGCCTTGTGCTGTAACTTTATGGGCGATGTTGTGCATGTGCGTGTGGCCGGTGAAGATGAAATGCAGCCCCGCGTCCGCGAAACGGGTGGTGACCTCCTCGTGGTTGCGCAGCATATTGCCCTCGCCGCCGATGATGGGGTAGGCGGGGGAGGGTGCCATCGTCGGGTGGTGTGTCATGGCAAAGATGAAATCCCCGGCGGCCTTGGCCTCGCGGATTTGCGCGAAAATCCAATCCAGCTGATCGTCGTCATAGCCGCAGATGTCCTCGCTGTCGTCGTTCAACGCCAAAAGACGGTAGCCGGGTGCAAGCTGCACGGCGTAGGAGAGGCCGAAGGTCGCATACGCCTGCGCAAAGCCGAAGTCGTTGTAGATTTCGCGCAGCTCGTCGCGGGTGCTGCGGTTGTCGTCGTCATAGCCCGCGCGCTCGAACGCGCCGTAGTCGTGCGTGGCAGTGATGGGGAACACGCGCACGCCGTTCGCTTGCAAATGACGGAATTTTTGCACCATGCTCTCGTGGCAGGCCTTTTCGCCGATGTTGGTCAGGTCCCCCGCCACAAGCAGGATGTCCGTGCTTTTGTCGGCAAGGATTTGTTCGAACGCCGCGTCAATGATGGGACCGCTCTCGTTGAGCGTCACCTGGTCGCGCCGCTCGGTGAGGCCGAAAACCTTGTAATCATACAGATGCGTATCCGTAACAAGATGGAATTTTAACATATGTTTCACTTATCCTTTCAAAGGCAGCACGGCGTTGTTGTCCGGCGTGGGGTCGTAGATGATGGGGGCGAGAAAGCGGCGCAGGTCGCCGAGACCCAGCTTTTCAATCAGCGGATTGCCCAGCGTATTCAGGTTGCCCGCAATGGCGAGCAGCGCGTTGCCGATGGGCGTGTGGATGCTATAAGGCTCGTCGCCCGCGTAGATGCTGCGCACCAGCTCCGGCAGCAAATCCTTGATTTTGATGTGGCGGATGCTCTTATCCACGCGCTGCGGGCAGAAGCAGAGATACCCGGCCATGCCCAGAGTCATCGTGTCCAGCGCCTTGCCGATGGCTTGAATCGGCGCACGGTATTTGTAGACGGTCTTCGGGTCCACGCTGAAGCCGCCGGAATGCGCTGCCAAGCGGTCAATGTCGTTTGCCGCCGCGTCAAAAATATCCTTGAGCAAGAAATCGAAGTGGTCGCGAAGATATTCCGAGAGCGTCTTGCCGCCCAAATCCAAATTCACGCGCTCCGTTTCCACGCGCTGGGTCTCCACCGTCATGTTCTTCTCGTCCACCGTCACCTTGCGGATGGGCGTGTCAAAGCCCACGAGCGAGCCGGTGTTGATGTCATACAGGCGGTTGCCGCTTTCGGTGGTCAAAGAGCCGATGTTCTGCATGTGGGTATGCCCTGTGAAGATGAAGCGCAGGCCTGCGTCCGCAAGGGTTTTGGCGCAGTTTTCATAGTCGCCCAGCATATCGCGGCGGCTGATGAGCGGGTAAATCGGCGAGGGCGGCAAAACCGGGTGATGCGTCATCGCAAAGAGGAATTCGCCGTCCTCGCGCGCCTTGCGGATTTGCTCGAGAATCCACGCCAGCTGCGGCTCGTAGTAGCCGCAAAAGGCGCGCCCGTCGCCGTCATCATTCAGCGCGAGCAGACGATAGCCCGGCGCGAGCTGCACGACATAGGACAGCTGCTCAAACTCCGCAATCGCTTCGTGGAAGCCGAATTCGTTGTAAAGCCCGCGCAGCTCGCTGCGGTAGGTCACGCCCGGCTGCGGGTCGCTGCCGTCGTCCAGAATGGTGGTTTGCCCATAGTCGTGCGTTGCGGTGATGAGATAAACGCGCTTGCCGTTTGCCTTGAGATGCCGCAGCTTCTGGAGAAAGCCGTCATGACTGGCGCGCTCGCCGTTGTTGCTCAAATCGCCCGCAATCAGCACGATATCCGTATCCGTTTGCTCAATGATTTTCTCAAACGCCGCGTCAATGATTGCGCCGCTTTCGTTGAGCGTCTTTTGGTCCACATGCGCGCTTTGCCCCAGGGCATCGTCGTTATAATAATGCGTATCGGTGACCAGATGGAATTTCAGCATAATGAACGTCCTCTCTTATAATCCGGTCTTTTCGCGGATGTAGGCGCGCGCCTTCACGGCGTATTCAAAGGGGTTCGCCTTGGCGGGATCCTGCTCGGCCTCCACAACCACCCAGCCCTCGTAGCCGCTTTCGGCAAGGATGTCAAAGACGGGCACAAAGTCAAAGTCGCCGTCGCCGGGGACGGTAAACGACCCTGCACGTACGCAATCCAGGAAGCTGTATCCCTTGGCCTTGCCCTCGTCAATGACGCTCTGGCGGATGCTCTTGAGATGCACATGCTTGACACGCTTTGCGTATTTGCGCAGCACGGTCAGAGAATCCTCACCCGAAAACGCCAGATGCCCGGTGTCAAAGAGCAGGAAGACGAGGTTTTCGTCCGTGATGTCCATGAGCTTGTCAATTTCCTGCGTGGTTTGTACGCCCGTGCCCATGTGGTGGTGGACGGTGAAATACATATCCTTCTCCCGCGCGAGCCGCCCCATTTCGTGGAAGCCCTTGGCGACCAGCGCCCATTGCGCCTCGGTATACACGGGCTTTGCGCCGAAGATGCTCACGCTCTGCCCCTGAATGGAGTTGCCCTGCTCCGAAGCGCCGATGACGCGCGCGCCCAGAGCATGGAGAAAGTCGCGGTGCTGGATGAAGGCCTTAATGGTGGCCTCGCAGCCGTCCGAAAGCAACAGTGAGGAGAACCATGCGTTGCAGATTTGCATGCCGCGCACGTCCAGCTTGTGCTTGAGGGTGGGGGCGTCCTTGGGGTATTTGTTGCCGATTTCGCTGCCGATGAAGCCCGCGAGCGCCATTTCGCTCACGCATTGCTCAAAGGTATTCTCCGCGCCGAGGTCGGGCAGGTCGTCATTCGTCCACCCAATCGGGGCAATGGCGAGCTTTACTTTTTTGCTGTCTAACATGTGTGTGTTCCTCCCTATTTTGTTATGATATATTCCTGCAAGGATTTTTCTGCCTGCTTGGTTAAATCTTTGTTGACAATCAGACCGCAGCCGTAATCAATGGTCTGGACGAAGGTTGCGCCGTCAAAATTATCGAGCGTTACGGTGAGCGTTGCGTGCCGGTCTGCGTCAAACGGAAAATCGCCAACGTAACAAAGAAGGATATATTCCCGGCCTTCCGCGCTGCGCCGATGTGTGGCGGCGAGCCTTGTGCACATGGAATGCTTGTCGATATACCGCGAGATGGTGTCCGCCGCTTCCTGCAAAGAGAGGCTGACCCAAAAGCTGTTCAAACCCTGTGGCGGGAAGGCGGTGCTGGTGTCCAACATGATACATCCTCCTTTTACACAAGGTGCCCCTGCAAGGCTTTTTCCACCTGATAAATGAGATCGTCCTTTGCGCCCCAATCGAAGTTGAACAGCGCATTCTGCCCGCCGCCGGAGCCAACGGCGTGGACGGTGGTGATGCCGTCCAGATTGTCCAGCATGACGGTTAAGGTTGCGCGGCTTGAATTGCGCATGAAATATTTTTCGTATACCAACAGGATGCACTGCTTGCCGTCCCGTTCGCGCAGCTGGGAGTCAATGCGCTCCGCGCTGATGGCGTGGGCGGTGAATTGGGTGTCGATGAGCTTTGCCGCCTCCTGCGGCGGGAGCTTGACGCGTAAATCCAACATTTTCTGTTACCCTCCTTAAGTTGAAGATTGCTTTAAACATTTTTGCTTTGGCAATATAATTTCTATCTGCGCTATTTACCACCAGCTATCCATTGTATATGGTCTTTCTGAAATACTGTTATCAAAGTGCTATCAGGATTTTGTTATCAAGAATATGTTAATCATACAATGAACGCCTGATAGCATCTCGATATACATTCCCTTCTGGCAAATTCAATGCTGAAAACGCTTCTTGGATTTTGTAAACAGTGGTACAATGTTCTTCCATAACGTCAAGAGTTCTCACCACACCATCTGCAGTCGTTTCGTTGATGTAATCATATGAGGTGAAATGGATTGACGCTGGTTGACTGGGGAATGTCGGAAGGCGCTCTTTGCCGCCCAGACGATTTAATACTCGTTCATAAACCGGCTGGGGACAGATAAAGAACAATCCTGTTTTACAAAGTTCCTCTCTCTGGAGGACTTGCCCTTTGTAAATGAGTTGAGGAATAATTCTCTTTGAGACATTTTCCCAATTGAGGCCAACTGTATCAGCAACGATTTCACGATTGTTAAGCTTTGATAATCACATGTGGGTTCACAACGGTATTCCTTGATTCTTTCTCCTTGCTCACCGTTTGATAATATCGGCAAATCCTCAATAGCTTGTTTGACCGAAGTGAATTTTGCATCAGTTTCGGAGCTAGGCATTTTTACAAGAGGCTGCCCGTTAAAGGTTGCGGTGAAATTTGGCCTAATCGGTGCATGAAATGTCGGCTCAGGGAAAGCTGATGCGGGAAGATTTTTGCCCCGCAAACCAATAATGAATGTACGCCATCTCATTTGTGGTACACCATAATATGCAGCCCCCAATATACGCACATCAGCACCATAGCCCAAAGTCGCCAAAGCATTTAGGATTGCATGAAGCGTATTTCCATCCTCAAAAGATACAAGGCCTGGTACGTTTTCAATTAAAACAGCTTTGGGAGCAAAAGCATCAACAAATCGGAGATAATCTTTAAACAAATGGTTTCTATCATCAAGAATGCTTCGAACAGGAGCGTTGATAGAAAAACCTTGGCATGGCGGACCTCCCGCAAGAAGGTCAAGTTCCTCGCGCTCTATGTTAAGCGATTTTCTAATTTCATTCGCATCTAAATTGCGAATGTCCGCTGTTGTTACGTTTGCGCTCGGGTGATTTTGTCTATAGGTATTTGCATATTCCGCAATTACTTCATTGGCAAAAAGACCATGGAAACCGGCCTCAGACAATCCTTCGGAAAGACCGCCTGCACCAGCAAACAAATCTATATATTTCAAATCCGATGTTGACATGCTCTTATCTTATCTCCTCTCTTCCATTAGTAAAGACGCGCCTTCGCGATTTCCGCCTGCATATCCGCATACGCTTGCTGCACGCGTGCGCTTTCGCTGGTTTCTGCCACGCCCACGCGCCACCAGGCGTCGCAGCCGCCGCTCATGCTGCCGGGGACGACCTTGATGTCAAACAGGCAGGAACAGCTTTGGGTTTTCGCGTCCGCAAGGGCGGCTTGCAGCTCCTCTGCCGTGGTGACGGTGTAGGCCTTGCAGCCGTAGCCCTCGGCGATTTTGGCGAAATCTATCGGGATTTCCGCGCCGTTCAAAAGGCCGGTTTCGGGGTTGCGCGCGCGGAATTGTGTGCCGAAGCTGTCTGTGCCCTGGTTGTTTTGCAGGTTCTCAATGCAGCCCCAGCCGAGGTTGTCAAAGAGCATGATGTTGAGCTTCAAGCCCTCCTGAATGGCGGTATACAGCTCGCTGTGGAGCATGACGAAGCTGCCGTCGCCCACCATGGCGTAGACCTCGCGCTTGGGCTCTGCAATCTTCACGCCCAGCGCGCCGCAGATTTCATAGCCCATGCAGGAGAAGCCATATTCCATATGATAGGTTTTCGCCTTTTCGCTCTGCCAAAGCCGCTGCATACAGCCGGGCAGGGAGCCGGAGGAGCCGACCGCGATGGCGTTTTTGTCAATACCCTTGTTGATTTCACCCAGCGCACGGGTTTGGGAAAGGCCGCCCGGCAAATCGATGGTATAATTCCGCTCGATTTCGGCGAACCAGCGGCTTTGCGCCTGTGCGATTTCGTCCTCCCAGCCGGATTGATAGCCGCGCGCGTCCAGCGCCTCCATGAGGGCGAAGAGCGCGGCTTTCACATCCGCCACCACGGCGAAGGAATCCATCTTCAGCGCGTCAAAGGAGGAGACATTCACGGAAAGCAGCTTGCAAGCCGGGTTGTGGAAGCCCCATTTGGAGGCGGTGGTGAAGTCCGTCAGGCGTGTGCCCAGCGCAATGACCAAATCCGCTTGCTTGGCGATTTCGTTGGCCGCCGCGCCGCCCGTGACACCGATGCCGCCGAGGTTCAGCGGGTGATTCCAGGCAATTTGCCCCTTGCCCGCCTGCGTTTCGCCGAAGGGGATGTTGTAGCGCTGCGCGAACTGCCGCGCGGCATCCCAGGCGTTGGAATAGGTCACGCCGCCGCCCACAATCAGGAGCGGCTTTTTCGCGGCGGCAATCATTTCCGCCGCGCTCTGCGTCTCGCGCACGGTGGGCAGACGGCGGTCTAAATACCACACGCGCTTTTGCAGGAAATAATCGGGATAGTCAAAGGCCTCGCCCTCCACATCCTGCGGCATGGCCAAGCAGACCGCGCCGGTCTCGGCAGGGTCGGTCAGCACGCGGAAGGCGTTCAGGCAGGCGGTCATCAGCTGCTCCGGCCGCTGGACGCGGTCCCAATACTTGCAGACCGCTTTGAAGGCATCGTTGGCGGTGACGGCGCAGCTGGACGGCTGTTCAATCTGCTGCAAAACCGGGTCGGGCTGGCGGCAGGCGAAGGTGTCGCCGGGCAGCAGCAGCAGCGGAATGCGGTTCGCCGTGGCGGTGCCCGCGGCCGTGACCATATTCAGTGCGCCGGGGCCGATGGAGGAGGTGCAGGCGAGGATGGCGCGGCGGTTGCGCTGCTTGGCGTAGGCGATGGCGGCGTGCGCCATGCCCTGCTCGTTGTGCCCCTGATAAAAGCGCAGGGAATGCCCGCCCTGCTCAAGCGCCTGGCCGATGCCGCATACGCAGCCGTGGCCGAACACGCCGAACACGCCGTTCACAAATTTTTGCTCCTTGCCGTCAAACACAATATACTGGTTATCCAAAAAACGCACAAGGGCTTGGGACATGGTTAATTTCATGATGAAAATCCTCCTCTATTCTGCGTCGGGCGGCCAAATCGGCGCGTCCGGCTCTGTGACCCAAAGATGCTCCGGCACAAAGGTTGGGGTGATATAGGGGTCGTTCGGCAGATGCCGAATCACCCAGAGATACCACATGGCGTAGCCGGGCGCGGTGGTTTGGGGGTGCGTCTCGCGCCCCGTGATGAACACGGTGGAGTTGTGGTGCGTCTTGATGACGGTTTCGTCCAGCTCCGCGTAGCCGAAGCCGTTTTCGGGCAAAAAGCGGTAGAAATAAATCTCCGGCTGGGGGTGATGGTGCGGCGGGTAGCTCGACCATTTGCCCGGGCAGCCGATGACCTCGCCCAGCACGAGATTGGCATCCGGCGCGTTGGAATGGTCAAATATCGTGCGCACAACGCGGGTGGAGGTCTCGCGCATGGTGCCCGCGCCGCGGTGCTCGTCGGGCGTATCCTGCGGCGTGTAGAGCTTGGCGGCAAAATCCCGCGCATTTTCCGTGCGCTGGACGGCGATTTCGCTCTCCGCCAGCGCCGTGATGGTGACGGCGGTGTTCTGCGGCACATGCAATGCCCAAGGCGCATCGTCAAAGCAGCTGCCGCGCGCGATGGTCTGCGTGTTGCCCGCCCATTCCAGACGAACTTTGCCGCAGATGAGCAGATAGGCGCATTCCAGCGGCTGGGTTTCCGCAAAGCTGTGCCCCGCCCCTAGGCGCAGGATGCCGAAATCCATCAGCGAGTTCTGCGCTTGGTTGTCAATGGTCGCGATTTCATTGTAGCCATAGGAAAATGGCTTTTCCGCGCGGATGTGCATGGTGTATCGCTCCTTCTATTTCAGTTGGATTTTCTCCAGAATTTCCGTAAGGTCAAGCCCGCCCGCCGGGGAAAGAGTGCTGCGCATGAACCGCTTTGTGCCGTCCGCTGCCGTCAGCGTACCCGCCGTTTCGGCATAATGCGGCGCGGGGAGGAAAACGGCTTCGTTTGCGGGCGTATGCCCGATGACGCAGGATGCGATGCCGTCCGGCAGGGGCGGTGCGTCCGCGCCGATGACCAATAGCAAAGCAGCTTCGGGCGGGTTCTTCGCGTCATACAGCGGCAGAGCATCCAGCGCGGCATTTGCGCCTTGGTGATAGGCCGCGCCGAATACACGCTCCGGCGGTTGCTTTTCGGCGAATTTGCGCTGCGGCAAAAAGCGGTAGGCCGCGCCGCAGGCTTTGGCAAGGGACAGCGCCGACTCGGCGGTCTCGTCCGTGAGCGTCTGCGAAAGCAGCAGCAAGGTTTTGCCGCGATGAGACGCGAGCAGGGCGGCAGTCTCGGCGAGGGCGGTTTCCCAATCGCTTTGCTTGCCGTTTACGCGCGGCAGGGTTGTGCGCACCGGGTCGTTCACCGCCGCAAAGCCGAAGCGCCCCTCGGCGCAGGCAAGTCCGTTTTCGGCGGGGATGCAGCGTGTCACGCTTTTCCCGACGGTATGCAAGTTCATTCTGCACCCGACTGCGCAGCCGGGGCAGGTGGTTTCGGTGACGGCTTCCCGCAGCGGAACCGCCTTGCGGAAGGGGACTTTTTCCGTCAGCGCACCCGTGGGGCAGAGCGCCACGCATTGCCCGCAGGCGATACAGGCGGAGCTGCTTAGCCCATTGCCGAATTCGGGCGAGACCACCGTGGTGAAGCCGCGTCCATTCATGCCCAGCGCCGTCACGCCCATGGCTTCACTGCATACGCGCACACAAAGCCCGCAGAGGATGCACTTGTCAAATTCGTGCAAAAGATACGGATGGCTCATATCCGCGCCGTTTGCCGCGCGGCTGACGCCAAAGGGTGCGGGGTCGGCCTTGTATTCACGCGCGTAGGCAATCAGGCGGCATTCGTGATAATCCATGCAGCCGCATTCCAGGCAGCGCGAGGCCTCCTTTTGCGCGGCATCCTGCGGCAAGGTCTTGGCGATGGCGGCAAAGCCTTTGCAGCGCTCCTGCGCGGGCAGGACTTCCTGCTGTGCCCTTGCTTGCTTGGATTTCTCGGCAAAATCCGCCGCCGTCACGCTGCGCTCGCTCAGCAGCGGCTTTTCGTATGGCACATCCTGCCCGGCAAGGCAGCCGTCAATGACCTGCGCCGCCTTGTGTGCCTCGCCGATGGCGGAAATGGCGATGTCCGCGCCCTTGTTGGTGGCGTCGCCCACGGCGAATATGCCGGGGAGATTCGTGGTAAAGCGGCGCTCGTCCGCCAGAATCGTCTGCCAGCGGCTGGCATCCAGCGCCTCAAAGCCGGAAAGATTCGGGCTTTGGCCGATGGCCATGATGACGCTGTCCAGCGGGAGGAATTCCGTCTCGCCCTCGATGGGCACGGGGCTGCGCCGCCCGCTTGCGTCCGGCTCGCCCAGCTGCATTTTTTGCAGCGTCATGCCTGTGACACGCCCGTTTTCGCCCGTGATTTCGGCAGGATTCGTCAAGAAGAGGAACTGTATGTCCTCCTCCATGGCCTCTTCGATTTCAACGGCCTCGGCGGGCATTTCGTCCCGTGTGCGGCGATAGATGATGTATACATCCTTCGCGCCCAAGCGCCGCGCCGTGCGGCAGGCATCCATGGCGGTGTTGCCGCCGCCGCAAACGGCCACGCGCTGCCCGATTGCGGGCGGATGCCCCAAAACCGTCTCGCGCAAAAAGTCAATGCCGCCGTACACGCCCGAAAAATCCTCGCCCGCAACGCGCATTTTGCCGGAGCTCCACGCGCCGATGGCAACGACCACTGCGTCGTTTTCGCTGCGCAATGCGTCCAGCGTGATGTCCCGCCCTACCTTGGTATTGCAACGCAGCGCGATGCCTGTTTGCGCCAGCAGGTCAATCTCCTGCTGCAAAATCGCCTTGGGCAGACGGTATTCGGGAATGCCATAGCGCAGCATGCCGCCCATCTGCGGCATTTGCTCATAGACCGTGACGCTGTGCCCCTTTTGGCGCAGGAAGTAGGCCGCAGTCAAGCCCCCGGGACCGCCGCCCAGAACGGCAATGCGCTTGCCGCTGTCTGCCTCGGGGCAGGGGAGGGGCAGGGTTTTTGCCAGCGCAAAATCGCCCGCCGTGCTTT